>Ga0209355_1000523_pt1 | contig 22916 bp, 23 predicted proteins | sample LauGreSBDMM110SN_3_FD_187563 | JGI IMG/M metagenome (GOLD analysis project Ga0209355, IMG submission 187563) | Freshwater lake microbial communities from Lake Michigan, USA - Sp13.BD.MM110.SN (SPAdes) (version 2) | ecosystem: Environmental > Aquatic > Freshwater > Lake | place: Lake Michigan... | reverse complement strand
TCCCCCTCCCCCGCCGCCGCCGCCACCCGCCGCCCAAGAGGAACAGGGTGGTCGCCGTAGCCGCCGCCGTAGCCGCCGTCACCGTCACCGCAGCCACCGTTACCGTGCGGGGCTGTTTGCGTAGACACTGGCGGCGCGCTGGATCTCCCTGAAGAGATAGCCGTGCTGAAATTCAGCACTTAGCACTGTTCTCGCAAATTCCATGGCATTTGTTGCAATTTCCTTTGCCTTGTCATCGTTCATCACCAACCATTCAATTTTTTCCTTCAGGTCCGACAAGTCATACTGAATTGGAACATAGTGAACCATTGGTTTCAGGTACTTACGGAACCACCAGTCATTGTCAGGATGTGTTATCATTAATGGTACAGATCCTGATGCAAAGACCCACTGTTGAGCAGAGGCAATGCAGTTGCCGTCAAGAATGAGAATATACTTGTGTTGAACGTGAACATCCAAGCCTCGGCTCTCGTCGTAGAACCGAGTATCCTGCGGATAGACTAGTCTTCCCATATGTGCGTGATCCATGCATTGGTCGCGTGTGAGTTTTGCATCTGCGTGGGGAAAGTCATACAATTCCCATACCGTCCTTGTTCGTGGAGTTGGCGCAACTCCACCCGACAAGCAGCCGCGCCAAAAAGCAATTGGCTTTCGTTCTTCCCACGCAGGAAGTGCAGTTCTAGACGAGACAACATCGCATGCTCCCCTTGTAAATGTTTCATCGTCCAAGGGCATCAACACCGCGCGTGGATCGGCAAAGGCACGTGTGCACAGAATACCGACAATCGTATTGTTCTCGGGAATACACCGCTCAAACTCGTCGGGGCTTTTAAGAGCGATTGACTGATCAGGATTGGATGAATATCCATCGGCCATTGTCAGAACAAACGTCAATGCCGGATCAAGTCCTTGAATATAGGTCTTCATTGTGCGAACAATGATTCCATCTGAATGACAGTAGGAAAACCCGCCCGCCCACGCCCAGTCATGATATTCGGTGTACCTGTCAAAGATGAACTGTTTGAGCGGCATTGTTGTTTAGATAGACTGACCAATCTCTGTAACTAACGTAAAGAGTTCATCAGAAAACCCGTAGTGGCACCCGTTGGGCTCAGCCATCGGAGGGGCCTTGCGAGAGGACGTATTCTTCTTGTGAATCAGGCTGACAATCACATCCTGAGGAGAGAGCTCGCGACACTGCTGCTCACGTCCGCGAATAAATCCACCGCCCTCAGCGATCTGCTGATCCGGAAACCGACCGGCCTCCCAAAATGCCCATGTGAAGCAAAGAGTAGCTTCCGAAACCCGCTCGCACATTGGAAGCTTGATCGGAGGCACATTCATGAAGGACTTCTTTTCGTGAATGTCATAGCACGGGATCACACTGGAAAAGAGACACTCCTTCTTGGGTTCCGCAAGCATGTGCGCAACACGAGACAGAAGGCTATTGCTAGGGTAGACATCATCATCGTCCATATTCACAAGAATGTCATGCGACGCATAGGTCACGGCAAGGTTCCGCTTTGCTCCGATTGTCATGGGTTCATCTACGAGTACATACACAACGTTCTTCATGTCGGAGACCAGGTCCTTGATCTGATCCTTTCCGTCGTCCACAATGATCCACTCAATCTTCTCTGCAGGATACGTCTGCGCAATCAGACCATACTTGACAAGGGGAATGAAAGCACGGCGATCACGCGTGATGGTAATGACGGAGATGGGAGGCAGGTCCTGTTCTTTGGGAAGCATTGATTGCAGGGAGTAGGTCTCAAGACCAGATGTGATTTCCTTGATTGCTTTCTCAATGGCAACCAAGAATTTCTGATGACGACTCTCATATCGCTCACGATTTCCACGGCTCTCAGACCGAAGCTGGTGGTGATCCATGTTTGTGTACATTTCAAGTGCATCCACCAAGGAACCGACATCCACGTCCTCCAATACACCCAAACATTCTGGGTGAGGAACTGATTTCGAAGTTGACACCCACAGAGCCTTGTGAGTCAGCTCGCGAAACGGCTCAATCACACTCAGCAGAAGGACACATTCGGCAGACATACCCTCATTGACAGCGTGGCAGAATCCCTCGGCAGCAGACGTACAGATCAGAAGACCACAGTCTGCCATCAGCTTATCATAGTCCTTCTCGGACATGCGCTGGTTGTGAACTACAAACTTGGAGGCAACGGATTCTGGGATGTTGGGAATCCGAATATCGTAGTACACCAACTCAACCACGGGGAGCTTGGCAAACAGATCGGGGTGCTTGTGCTGGATCCGCATATATGCTTGGACAATCGGCTTGGGGTGGCGCCACATATTCTTACCAACTGGCACCAGTGCGCGGGAATAGTCCTTCTTCTCAGGGACCGTCTTATCAACCGATGTCCAGCTAATGTATCGAACCTTTCCCCACGAAGCAAACAGCTTCTCCGCTTCACGTGTCTTGACCCAGATTTCATCCACCATCTTGCCATATGGCTCCCACGCCTTCTGAGTCCACTCGGGGTGAGGAACCCATACATTCTTTGCGGCAAACTGAAACAGCGCAGGATTGATGGACTCGACAAAGAAGTTGATCTCTGCCTCTTCGCACTGCGGATGAAAATGAGGGACGTGACGGATAACCGTCCCCTCCCCCAATGTGTTGAAGATCATTCCATGCAGGATATGAATGTCCTGAGCTAAGCCCAGTGAATTTGTATTGCCAATGATGTTGACTCTCATTTCTTTAGTTAGAGACTGCGCTTTGTAAACTTCTTTGACGAACGCCGTTTGCACGTACGAGCATGCCCATTGACTAACCGCTTCCAGCACGCAACATCACGAGGGGCCGAATGTGTGAAGTTCACAAGCCGATCACGAAACCAAACCGGAGTCCCGATGGAAATATACGATGCAGTCGGGGCGGTGCTAATCGCGGGCCGATGTACCTTGCTAAGCTCTCTGCAGGTCGCTACCATCTCTGCTGACCCGAAGCAATATGTCTTGTCGGTTGGATCCATTCGGTAGGCTCGGTCATCAACTTCCCATGTCGATCCATTCCACGCAAAGGAGTCGATCGGACGAAACACATCAAGCCCGCTGTCCCACATAAACCATCGTCCTTCTTGAAGGAACACCCGATCTTGATACCGAACCAGCATTACTTAGTTAGAAGAAGCTCTTCAGCTCGCCTGTCCGCGTTCCGTAGATGGTCGTCATTACAGGGCGCTCAATAGGAGCAGGGAAATCTTGAATATCCTTGCGGTAGTACTTGTAGGCTTCAATCTCTACCAGAATGTTGTTTGCGCACCATCCGATGACACGGTTGTTCAGAAGAGTAAGCTCCTGAGAGACACGGGTGGGGTCGTTCTGCGCATACTGAAGGTAGTAGGACCGCATGACCGTCTTCAGATCTGCGTCGTTTTGGCGCCCAATGACGTAGCGCTTGGCACCGCTCATCATCAGCACGGCACTCGCAATCTCCTGTTGAAGATTTTCTACGTTTGCCTCGCTGAAATAGGTGGTGTTCAGAGGCGTTGCTTCGTGGCGATACTGCATCTGCTCAGCTACACGAGACGGAACGACATAGGGCTCCTGCGATGTCAGTCTAAAGGGCGGCAGAGTAGACTTTTCTTCGCTTGCTACGGCAGGAAGGCGACCCGTGTGCTTGGGCGCATTCGGAATGGCAGTCTGCGTGTAAAAGTCAGACAGAGAGGTTGCGTATGTGCCAACAAGGGGAGAACTCATTGCTCTGTTACAAGACAATCTTTCCTCCGATTGCCCCTGTGTCCGGTTGGAGGACGTCCAACTCAAGCGTATAGACTGGCTGCAGCGACGCATTCATAAACTCAAGATTGGATCCAACGAGCGAGTTTGGCTCCAAGATGGTATAGGTTGCGTTGGACGCACCTGTTCCATATCCGTCAATTGACTGAGGGTAAAGTGGAGTGACCGATCCTTGGTCACCAACCGCAAAGAAGTTTGGAATTGAAAAGCCGTTGTAAGAAGAGACATATGGGGTTGTATGGGGCTGCGGGGGATCTGCAGAGTCCCTTGGACCATAAATACCATTGGCATCCGGAACATAATCAAGCAAGGAGAGAACGGTAAAGGTTCCGGTGAGCAATGCCCGAACAAAGTTCTGCTTATCTGTATTCTGCACCGCAAGATAGGATGACTTCATCATGTTGGAAATGGTGGGCCCATAAAACACAACACGGTCGCCGACACGTATCTCATTGCCACTGAAGTACTGACGGTTTGGCGTAAAGCAATTGATATACATTCCATTTGAATCTGTCTGCATGAGAGAGACGGACAGCGTATCGGTATGAATAAAGATATTGCCAATTGGATCCGATACACTTACCTGAATGCGCTGAAGATTGGTAATTGGGCTTTGAAGGCGCAATGCCTCTTCGCCCCACGGCTCATAGTCAAACTGCTGAACACCCAATCCGTTTGCTGTGAATGTCTGCTGCTGACGCTGCTTCTGCGTCATGACGGAGAAGGATCTGCGAGTCGGCTCGTTGCCACCTACATACTGTCCAAAGTACTCGCTGAGGTAGAGCATTAAGTACGGATACGTGGAGAACGTAGAGAAGGTTGTGTTTGCCAGAGTGGTCTGAATAGTTGAGGAGATTGTCGTGAGTGTGCCGTCAGGATTAGGAACCAACGGAATCTCCGAGAACTGTCGCTGCGGCATAACCGCACGCACAAGCCGAAGTGAAGCCACGTTGCAGGGTGTGAATACACTGCCAAATCCGGACCCGGAGGCGGCAATGGTGTATCCAGTGTCAAAGGCAATAAAGTTGCCGCTGGGAAGACTGGAGTTGTAGCCCGGATACGATACATTTGACAGTGACCATCCAGATACATTGGGAGCACCCGGCAAGGGGGCCGGTAGCGCCTGTTGCTGGTCCGCAAAGGTTGGAATAAATGGATTGTTAGTGTAGACTGCCGGGTTGCTTCCTCCTGTGTTCTGTGTCCCGAAGGTAAAGATCAAATTTGAAAAAGGATTTGGCTGCTTGACCCAGTCTCGCTGCGAGGCATCCATAACGACATATCTCTTCACAGCCTTGGTCGCCGGGGACTCTTGGACGATCGCTGCATCTGAGTGAGACCCCTCAGGCTGCCCAGTGTAGGTATACGAAGAGACAGGTGGCGTATTTGAAAAAGGTTCTACAGTTGTAAATCCACGAGTGGCTTGCATTTGGACACGAGGATCAAAGGAGTAGTTTGTTCTTGAGCTCTTGTCCTGCTGAATAAGCAGGTCTAGGTAATTGCTCATGCTCTTCTTATTATACATGCTCTAAATCTGCGAGCCACATCTTCTCCGCATTGGTCGCCTCCAAACGCGCGATCTCTGCCAGCAAGTCCTCCATGTCCTTCTCGTGCTTGGCCACCTTCTCGGACGTGAAGGCCGACACTGGCAGGCGCATGATGTAGTCGTAGCTTCCGTCAATGTGCGGATACTCGTGCTCACCCAAGATCTTGTTGCACTCTTCAAGCGTCTTCTTCTTCAGCACAACCTTGGGCTCATCCTGAATCTGATCGCGAATGAACCGGACCACGTTCTTGTGGTAGGGGAGCTTCTCATTCAGTGTCTTGATCTGGTAGGCCCGACGTGTCTCGTAGAGGTTGATGCGGACCGTCCAGAACTCGCAGAGAATATCCGTCAGCGTCTCATACTTGGTGATGACACCCTCGGAATTGAAGGCGTGCATGTTGGTCGTACGAACCTTCTCCGTCAGGGACTTGACCAGTGCCTTCTCCTCAATCCCCTTGATCCGAATGTTGATCTGCTGGTCCGTGGACGTGTCCGTGAAGTCCTTGATACGACCCTCGGCCAGCTCCTTCTCCAGCCACTCGCGGTAGTCGGCCGTCCAAGTTCCAGGCGGGAGCTCGGTCACCACAAAGTCCTCCTTGTCCTTCTTGAACACACCGACCACGCCATCCTCAGTATATGTGCCCTTGAACCCCTCAAAGTACGGCACCAATGGCGGATCGCTCTTCAGCGGACGCTCTGTCCTGATCTTGGAGATCAACTTCTTCTTGATGACAGCCGGATCGCACGGCGGAATGTAGGTGGAATACCCAGTGCCAATGCCACGCGAACCATTGACCAGCAGCATCGGCAGAACCGGTGCATACCACTCAGGCTCAACCGGCAGACCGTCATCGTCACGATACTTCAGCACCGCAAAGTCCTCCTCCGGAACCAGCTTGCGAATACGAGGCTGGAGATACGTGTGAATGTAACGAGGCGACGCTGCATCCTTGCCACCTTGGATGCGGGTACCGAACTGTCCCTGCGGAACCAGCCACGGGATATTGTTAGATCCCATGAAATCCTGCGCCATACCCACAATGGTCTCGTTCAGTGAGGCCTCGCCGTGGTGGTAGCCTGTGTGCTCAGACACATACCCCGCAAACTGGGCAACCCTGATCTCCTGTGTGAGATTTCGCTTGAAGGCTGCATAGAGGATCTTCCGCTGGGACGTCTTCAGACCGTCCATCACATTCGGAATAGACCGCTCCAGATTGTAGTAGCTGAAGTGGATAAGGTCCTTGTGAATGAAATCATCATAGGGCACTCGGTTTCCCGTCGGAATCAGCGCAGTACGATCGTAGCCCTTCAGCCACTCCTTGCGATCGTCCGCCCGCTGCTTATTGAAGGCAAGATCAATGGACTTGTCGGCCTTGTCATCGTAATCAAAGCGAACTGCATTCACCTTGCTGAAGTAGTCCTTCGCCTCATCGCGCGTGGACGTACCCAATCCCTTGTAGTACTTCACCTTCCAGCCCTTGGATCCCTCACCTGCACGCCACTGCTCATACTCGTACTGCGAGTAGAAGGTCCTCCCCTCCACAAGGAAGGGCCGCTCGGCTCCTCCATGTGCCCTCGTTGCCTTGACAATCGGCGTGGCCATGTAGGTGAGAAACCCCGGAATGGCAATGAGCTCGTGCCAGAGCTCGTGAAACAGATTGATCAGCAGACCGCGAATATGGCTGCCATCCAAATCCTGATCGGTCATGATCATCACGGATCCGTAGCGGAGGTCCTTCACGTCCGTATACTTCTTGCCTGACGTCAGGCCAATGATCTTCTTCAGCTCCGCAATCTCCTTCGTGTGCTCCACCTTGGCGTCACTCGTGTCCTTCACATTCAGGACCTTACCCTTGAGCGGATAGACACCAAAGAACTTGCGCTGCTCTTGGCTCAGACCGCTCAGTGCCATTGCCTTGGCTGAATCTCCCTCCGTCAGAATCAGCGTACACTTGGCTGAGTCCTTTGTGCCGGCCATCACTGCATCGTCCAGCTTGGGAATGCCCGTGATCCGCGACTGCTTCTTGCCGTCTGTCTTGGAATTCTCCTTGGCATCCTTGGCAGACTGGGCCTCCAACAGCTTTGGCACAATTGCCAGCTTGGACACCACCTTCTTCAGCGTATCGTCGGACAGCTTGAAGCTAGACCCAAATGCACCCGCCTTGGTGGTCAGCGTCTCCTTCGTCTGGCTTGTGAAGCTCGGGTTCTCAATCATAGAAGTCACAAACACCGCCAGATTGTCACGCACCATACCCGGCTTGACCTTGACCTTCTTCTTGGTCTCCAAGTACTCCACGATATGCGCAACCACCTGATTTGTCACACCGTCCACATGCGTACCACCCTTTGACGTCCAAATACCATTGACAAAGGACATGGCAAACTGCTTGTCCGTCGGACTGTCCGCCACGGCAATGTGCCAGCGCTCATTTGGAGTCTCGTAGACAACCGGATCGCACCCAAACGCCTTGGCATACTCCGTAAGATTCTTGCACTTGACCGCAGTTCCGTTCCAAGAGACCTTGACCTCCTTGCCCAGTGTCATGGCTAGGTCCCACACGCGGCGCTCAATCAGGTGCTGCATTCCACCATCAATCTCCGTCATACCGAACCGAGCAAAGTCCGGTGTCCACTCCACACAGACGCTCGACTTCTGCTTGGACGCCTTCACGATTGGCTTTCCAACCTCAGTCATGTTGTTCTTGAAGGTCTGGGTATAGATCAGGCTGCGGGGCTGGTCCACAATCGTCACCACCATCTGCTTTGCAAAGATGTTCACCAGCTTCACACCGTAGCCATTCTTACCACCCACAAGCTTCTTTTCGTTCTTGTCGTAGTTTGTGGACGTGAGCAGCTCGCCAAAGATCATCTGTGGGATCCACGTCTTGTGCTCTGGGTGCTCCGCCACATCAATCGGCTCTCCATCGTTCTTGATCTGGAACCCCGTGCCACTGCACGTGATCTCAATGGTCTTCACTGGGTTCGTGGACTGGCGACTTCTCAGCCGCACCACTTGGTCGTGGGCATTCACCAGCAGCTCATCCACCAGCTTGTAGAAGCCAGGGTTGAAGGCAATCTCTGTTGACGTGAAGTTGTCTCCATCCCGAACGAACACTTCGTCGGGTGCAGTTGTCACACTGCCAATGTAGGTGTCGGGAAGGTCGAGGATGTGCTCACGGTGCGTCTTGCGCTGGTATGCGGAGGAAAGGTCTGCCATCTTGGTACAGTCTGTTTGTTTGGTTCAGTGGTTTCCATTTTGAACTTTCAGTCAGTCAACTTAGAGAAGACAATGCCTCCACGAAAACAGCTTCCCGAAGCCCCAGTGATTTTTTCATTGAGACTTCCATCGGAAGGAAACCTTCCAGTCCCAGCTGGAAGCACCACGAATTTTGTAGATGTGACCCAGTGTGCATGGTCTGAACCCACGCAAACAAGTACAGAGTATGCCACCATTCTGTCTACCGTGGAAACCTCTCGTGTTGCTGAGCGCTTCAACACGGAGACCATGAAGACGATCCTTAGTCGCACTCGGTCTCCTTCCTATGGAGCGACAACGGCATGCATGTGGTGTTGCCATCCCTTTCCGTGGAAGGCAACTGTTCTTCCGCTGAGCTACGATGCGTACGAGAACATGCATCTGTGCGAAGGGTACTTCTGCTCGCCTGAGTGCGCGCTGGCGTATCTCTACAACGACGTCTCGCTGTCTGACATTACACGCTGGAACCGTCACGCACTCCTGTCGGATCTCTATCGGGCCCTGTATGCAAACAAGGTACTGACTCCGGCTCCTCATCGGCATCTGCTTCGAATGTTTGGTGGTCCTCTAGATATTGAGCAGTTTCGGGAGTATGTTGCGAACTCGGAGGACATGGTGGCCATTCAGTTACCGCCGCTCCGCCTTCACGTTCCGTCTATGAACGTTCAGGGCCCAATCCGCGATGTCAAGAAGTTTGTGAGCCTCTCGCAAGATACAGTGGACAAGGCGTCCAAGGAACTCCGCCTGCGGCGCACCAAGCCTGTTCACCAGACGGGCTCTACGTTAGACAAGTGTATTACATCATATGGCATTGTATAAAAGATGCAGTTCAATGAATTGGTCAAGACCCAAATGATGCTCCAAATGCCTGCTACAAAGAATCCGTTGATGAATATGTTGGCTCTCAATGTATTTGATATCGGAGTACGTACGTTTCCCACGTGGTCAGCGTGGGCGTCGGCATTTTGCTGTCCCCGCAGACCACGAGGTCTCAAGGAGGCACCCATGTCTGCACTGAAGACCCCTCGAGCGTCGATTACCTGCGAGCGGGGTGTCCAAGCTCAGCCCAATTCAAACCGCCCAGCAACACAGACAATGTATTCGGGACGTATGGATGCAGTGGTGTTCTTTGTGACCACCCTTCCGGCCATGAAGAGCTTGCTGGCCGTGACAAATCACGACTACCTGCCGAACGAGTTTGAGCCGGTTTGCTTGGACAATGATGTATATTTTGAACTGAACGATCTGAAGATCACGGATGGTGCGCCCGAGATTATCAAGTTCAAGCTCTATTGCTACGAGCACGACGTTCAGCACCTTCAAACATTCGTAGACAATTGCAACGCAGACTACGAGCGCAGAATGGCAAACAAGCTGGGTGCTCACCGCTACTACTTTGATCAGATGGTGCAGACGAAGACCAAGGGCACGGTACAGAACCCGCTGCCGACGACGCACTTGGTCTATACCAAGACCAAGTTTGTGACCACCCGCACGTTTGAGAATGTGTTCTTTGAACAGCGCAAGCAGGTCAAGGATCGTGTTCACTTCTTTTTGGAGCATCGTGACTGGTATGAGAAGAAGGGCATTCCGTATACACTGGGGTTCATGTTTCACGGTCCTCCGGGCACGGGCAAGACATCCAGTATCAAGGCGATTGCCCACGCAGGTCGTCGGCATATTGTGAACATCCAGCTCTCCGAGATCAAGACCAAGCAGCAGCTTCAACACCTCTTCTTCAATGACGAGCTCTACGTGTTCAATGGTGTGAATACGGAGAAATACACAATCCCGATTGCCGAGCGCCTGTATGTGATTGAGGACATTGATGCCATGGGCGATGTGGTTCTGCGTCGTGAGTGGAAGAAGCCGGTGGTGGAGGAGCCCAAAAAGAAGGACGAAGATCCCTTTGACCGAAAGGGTGACGAGAAGGAGACGTTTGACCTGTCCTTTCTCTTGAACCTGCTGGATGGAACTCTGGAAGCAAATGGCCGTATCATTGCCTTTTCCTCAAACTACCCCGAGCGGATTGACAAGGCGCTTATTCGTCCGGGCCGTGTGGATATGATTGTTCACTTTAAGAACTGCAGTCGTGCAGTGCTGAAAGAGATGGTGAATGCATTCTATGAGAAGGATGTCGCGATCCCCGACGATCCCAGTTTGGACGACAAGTGGTCACCAGCAGAAGCCGTTCGGATTCTGTTTCAGAACTTTGGAGACCCCGACGCTGCGGTGGCTGAGCTGATTAGCCTGAACCCCAAAGGACTGTACGGCATTGAGGATTCTACAAATCTTCCTGAGATTGTGTAATGGCGCGTCGGAACACGGAGTGGATTCTTGTCGCAGTCTTGATTGTCATTGCGATCGCCTACTACTCGCGCGAACACATTTCAAATCCCCCGTATGGTCTTCGGGGTGCGCCTGGACGTCCCGGAAAAGATGGCGCCCCGGGACCGGCAGGACCGGCAGGGCCACCGGGACCTCCTGGGCCACCGGGACCTGCGGGTGCGGCGGGAACCTCTTCAACACCCGCTGATGTTCCACCGCCTGCGACCCCTGCTTCAACAACACTTGTGAGCGCACCGTCTGAATATCGGACTATAACTACTGTGGAATGTAAACGGGACAGTCACTGTTCCACGACTATATCCGGAGCATCTGCAAAATGTTTTGTAGATGCCAGATCTTTATCGCCAACTCAAATGGCGGACCTTAGACAAGCTGCGCCTTGGGATGGGCGGGGCGATCCCCCTTACGCAGCGATTAACTCTTTCTTGGCAACTCTTACGGGTATAAAGGGAGTTTGCCACATAAATAGACTACCGACGATAGAAAAACAAGGAGAAACCTGCCCAACCGGATATCGCGAAAATACATTCACCCCCGACTTGTGCAATATTATTATGGATTAGGCACAGCGCTTGTGAATGTCCAGTAGCAGAAGGATATAGTTCCAAATTGCCGTCTTGTTCTGCTCACCCATGCTCGCCCAGTATCCCTTGAGCTTCTGAATGACATTCTCCATGGTGTTGTCCGGGTCCAGCGAATCAAAGGTGTGGTCCATGAAGAATTTTTCATCTCGCAAGCGAAGGATCTCTTCGTAGGGCAAGACGTGCTTGCCAAACTCCGACAGCACCAGTCCAGGGTTCATTCTCCGGACTAGAGCCACACCGGAATCATAAGCGGGGAAGTCTTCATCATTCGGAAAGACCCGAATAAGCTCCCCCATGAACTCATGGAACTGGCTGAAGAAAGCATCCATAAAAATCTTCTTGGACATTCTACTTTATACTTGAATAGAATGTGTAAGCTTACTGACGCGCGGGGCCGGCGAACTCGGCGTCGCGCTGCTTTTGCATCGCCTCCATTCGGGACGCCAGATCTCCATTGCGTCCCTCCTTGTTCCCCTCATAGCTTTGCTTGGTCTCCGGCTCCTGACTAGGGGGCGTATACTGGGTATTTCCAATGTACGTGTAGTGGAGCTCGTCGGATACGAACTTTGAAGGCGCGGCCCAGTCCGAATACATGTCCGAGAAGCCCGATCCCGCAAAGGACCACTCTTGAATACCGTCGTTGGCACCCTTCACACTCAGCTTGGATCCTGTCGGCTGCTGGGCGGCCACCTGAGGCTGCTGCTGAGTCGGCACTTCCCGACGAGACGTCACTGGCTTCGCAATGTAGGCGTAGATGTCCTTGCCAATGTACACATCCTTCGTCTCGGGATTGTAAAGAGTAGGCACGCTCTTCAGAAACGGAGGAAGCTCGGCTCGGCTCTTACCATCAATAGAATACATGCGACACAGGGTTTCCTTCTTCAAACCCTTAAGCGTCTGGATGATCTGCTGAGAGTGGGAGCAGCGCGGACTATAGAAGAGGATTGGCTGGTTGTTCATCTCGTTGCTGTTTGCCCTGAAAAAAACGGATAAGGTATAACGAAAGACAGACTAGATACAATGGAGCGTTCATCTATTTCTCTTAATGGCAATCGGCTTGATGTTGAGTTCAAGAATGTTCCCGTCGCCTTTGTCAATGGTCTTCGGCGCATTCTGCTGTCTGAGATTCCGACGGTTGTCATTAACAATGTGCAGATCCTAGACAACTCAACCAAGATGATTCACGAAATGCTGCGTCATCGTGTGGAGATGCTTCCCGTCAATGTAAAGCCCGAGGAGGCGGCCATCATTCGGGATACAAAGATTGAGCTGAGGTTTCTGCCGCCGGCCACGCCTGATCTGACTCGCAAGGAGGTCGTGGAGGTGACAACGGACGATTTTGTGGTGGATGGTCCTCGCAAGAATGTTCTTCTCAAGGACCGCGATCTAGACGAGCCGCTGTTCTTCATGAACCTCCAGCCCTCGGAGTCTATTCATGTAAAGGCGTCGCTGGCTGTGGAGACAAAGGGGGCATCGCACGTCTGCGTGGCGACCTTCAAGAATCACATTGATCCGGGGCGGGCTAAGCTGGACAAGGATACGTACGTGGCGACAGCGGGCGACGACGAGACGGCGCGTGCAGAGCTGGCAAAGATCTTTGACAACTTTGAGATTCAGCGGTCCTACTCGGTGGATGACCAGGGCCGTCCGTTCTGGTTTGACTTTGCAGTGGAGAGCATTGGCGTCATTCCAGCAAAGGAGTTGCTTGTTCGGGCAGCTACGGTCTACAAGAAGAAGATTGAGGACTGGTGTGCGAATCCCATTCTGCGAGAGGAGGACAATTGGTATTCGGTAGAGACGGAGGAGGAGGGGCATACCCTTGGAGCACTAGCCCAGATTCTCATCTACGGACAGGGGATCAACTATGTCTCCTACCGAATTGTGCATCCTCTTCTGCCCAAGATGATCGTCCGCTTCAACACAAAGACAGAGCCGGAGAAGGTCATTGCAAAGTTCAAGGAAGAAGCGGTGGCGCTTTGTGAAACCATTCTCAAGTCAGTATAATGGCTGCTTCGGAGGAAGAGATAAAACAGTTCTTCAAGACCACACGAGAGGACTCGGAGGCAAACTGGGGCGACTTGAACGCCCGTGAGGAGGAAAAGGAGAGGGAGTTTTCTGAACGGGACTTTTTGAAGTTTACGCTGGCCGAGTTTGTCGTGGTGGAAGAGCTGGAGTATGACGAGACGATTCAGCGGCCCGAAGCGATTCGTTTCTACACTCTGGATGAACAGGTGAGCGATGCGTATGAGAAGCTGGTTCCAAAGGGGCGGACCACGAAGTTTCAGATGGAGGTTCTTCGGAAGGAAGCTGAGCGTCTTCGTGAGTTGTATCTGGATCACATTGTGCCCACCGCAGACACCTATCTCCTGCGCGAACCTGAGTACGGAAAGCGACTGAGCTGGATCCATCCAGTCTACGAATCTGCTGAGCTTGACGCATACAGTATAGACGCATCTTGGGCACCCCTGTTTGATGACGCACACGTGCGCCTTCCCAATTTTTACCGTAGAATGCTTGCGGCTCTTCCGTCGCCCTACGTCGGCAAAGGCGGTGTCTCCTATTCTATCAAGACCCCGACAGAGTTCGTGGATGCAGATGGACTGTCTCCTCTTCGCGCACTTCCTACCTTTTACTATCCCCGTACCCAACGGCACGAAGATGGACGGTTTGATGTTCTGCCTGTGCCAATGGCCAACACGGCAGATGACCTGTCCTTCATAGGATATTATGCAGAGAAGCGACCCCTTCCTCTGCCCAACCCTTTACCCGAACATCCTTTCCTGAACTCCAGCGCGGCGACAATGATTGAGACCACTGCGCCCCTGTCGGACGTTGTTCCTTCGTTGGATGCCATTCTAACCCACGCAGTTCCCGTGACGACAGATCCCTACGGCGAAGGCATGAAATATCTGCGCGTGTACGATGTAGAGCTCTCAGACATTCCATGGAGCTCGTGGAAATCTCGGTTTCCGCCGGCTGAGATGGTCGTTGCAAGGGAGACTGTCAAACTTGAGTTTCCAACGCCACGAGGTGATAAGCCGTCTGAGAACCTTCTGAAATACTATGATGAGTACTTTCCTGCCTTGTCGTCTCGCCAGTGGTTGATGGATCAGATGGACGGTGGAGAGCTGGTTGTTCATATGCTCATGTCAAAGTCAGGGTTGAACGGGACGGTCGCCATGTCACCGGGCGCAGACGGTGACTTTGAGTATCCGGCTACAACCTTACGAGAGTGCGATTTGGAGGGGCTGGATTTTCGTGACTTTTCCATACGGGGCGTTCTTCGCAGGACGTGGGGTGCAAAGGATAAGATTACATACCAGTGCGTCCCGCTTGAACTGATCAAACAAGAGCGGAAGCGGGAAGGATACAAGAACCGCAAACAGTGGATGGAAAAGACCCACGAAGTCATCTTAGAAGACTATGTCAAGGCACTCGTCAGCAATCGCCCTCTGAAGCCGTTTGTTCCCAAGGAGACAAAGCCCCAGTCTGCGCCTGTGCGTGAGGTGTCTCAGCTTCGCCACGAGATTCTGGTTGTGTTGGGAGACATTCGGCGCTTGCCTGAAGATAAGCTTCGTGACATTACCGATCTTGTCAGCGGCGCTGTTTTGGATAAGAGCGTATTTGTGGACTCCAAGGGCCTCTTCTTGGTCTGCCTTCACACACTGTCTATTCTGCTGGGGGATCTGGCAACCGACAAACGGACGTTTTACGACAATTGGACGGCCAAGGTTGATGGGTTTCGGGTCTGTAAGTTTTGTGGAGAACACGTGAATTCCGATGTGCTGGAGAACCAAGAAGAGTTTACCGATGATGGCCACGTGATTCGCCATGCCGACGCACTTGAAGTGAGAGCGTTTGATGGACGTGGAGCCATGGATCAAGTGAAGACACTCTCTCAGCTGAGGGATCTGTTTGATTTTTCTAGGTCCTCGGACGATGTGTTTTTCATGTTGATTTCGCTGCTGTATGTTGTTCCTGAAGTTGATCAGCTTTTGCCAATTCTGACAATGGGACGGTCACTGGCAGCTAAGCTGGACACGGTCAAGGTAGACGGCGGTACAGTGGGCATTGCTCAGGCCGTACTGCTCCTTCAATCGCACGTACCAGCCCTTGTGCCTCGCCGATCGTTCAGTAGCAAGCCGCTAACACTGAAAGGATATCCTCGTGATGCACCCACGGCGGCAGGGTATACAATCATAGACAGCATGATGATGGTTCTTTCCAAGACGCTCGAAGCCTACCCCACCTCGTTCAAGGGGTCCAGTGTAACCACAATGCGATCTGTTCTGAATGCGCCTAGCAAGGTAAAGGATTTGGTTGTCAAATGCATCACCACTCTTATCAAGGGAAAGGACACGGGCCCTATGCTTGAAGCTGCGTTTGCGAAGGCCGCGGCTGCTCGTCCGACCGAAGAACCGACCAAGCCGTCTACGATGCTTCCCGGATCGCTGGTGGTGCCGGCAAAGGAAATGTTTGGTCGTGTGAAGACGCTTCCTGACTGCCCGACAACACGTGCGTATTGGACCAGTGTTCGTCCTCCCCGTGTCAAGCAACCGGAAGTCTCTTTGCGTGAAGGTATCTCTCACTTTACGCGAGAGGGATCCTTGAAAACAAAGATCGTGGAAAAGTCTGTGTCTGTTCGGACTTCTCTCAAGCCCGTACCTGTAAAGGAACGGGGTGTTGCAGATCGGCTGAAGATGGGAAAGGAAGGTGCGTCGGAGGACTGGCACACGAACGTACTGATTGCCACCTACCTTGCCAGCACGTTTGAGCTGCCCTCTCCGGTACAGACACTTGACCCAACGCAAAAGGCCGACGATCTGCGTGACATCACAAAGGGATACGTATTTGAGCTTCTCAAGGAAATCAACAAGGATCCCTTGACCAAGACAAGGCTGAGCGAACTGAAAAAGAACGACATCACCCTTGTTCTGCTCTTTGCCGACGTTGAAAAGTCTAAGGATATCACCAACACGCTCAAGGCAAAGGAGCGCTACAGTGTAACGGAGGCCCTTCGTAGAATGTCAGACGCCAACCGCGAAGTCACAAAGGATCTCATGGACCGCGGCTTGGCACCCTATATCATCACTACCCGCGATCGGCTGTTTTTTGCACGTGAAGTGGGAGAGCAAGAGGAGGACGATACAGAAATCGGTGTAGGCCGGACGGTGGATGAGGACGATCAGGATTTACAACTGCTGCCTGCAGACCAAGACATGGCCACACGAGGTCAGTATGGCGACTTTGGTGGATCCAATGCAGCCTCCGCAAATATCTACGAGGGCATTCTAGGCAATGACTTTGAACGGGAGGATGGACAAGTTTAAACGAGGAGTGCCGGTAAAGAATAATGAACCTGCTTAGTATTTGGCTTGTGCACCCTGGTGACCGCGAGGACGACCGCATTGATTTCATCCGTGGCGACCGTGCAACCGAGACGATGCGTGTCCGGTATGCGCCTGGCGATTCGGTGTCCGGAACGGCATACACCTTCATTCTCACTCGTTCGGGGGTTCGTCGCTACCTTGGCAACATGTTCCGGTCTCTCCAGATGGATCTTGATCCGTGGGAGAAGATTCAGATCTCGCCGATCACGGGCCCGAGCATCCTCTTCCACGTCACCGATCTCGGAACTGCCGAGGAGATCATCATGGACACGATCGACGGACTTCTGTATACGGATGTGAACCGCGAGTAAAACGAACACTCTACATACAAAGAAACAGACTTCATGCTGACCATTCATGGATACCAACGCACAAAAACCGCAAATGATCCTTCTATCAAGAAGGCACTTACGGTCAAACCCTTCTCTCTCATCAACCCCCACGCTGTCCCGCGATACCCAGTGTATCACGAAGACAAGCAGTACCTCTACCTCCCCAAGCACTACGGGATTGACAAATACGGAGAGGTTCCCAGCACACGAGACGTCGCCGAGACTCCCGCCGTGCACTGGACCTTTGCCGGATCCATCCGTCCTGCCCAACGCCCCGTCGTGGACTCCTTCTTGCTTCCCAAACCCCATGATGGAATTCTCTCCCTCCACACGGGGGGCGGAAAGACGGTGTGTGCGCTGTATATCGCCTCTCAACTACGCCTTCCTACGTTGGTCATTGTTCACAACACCTTCCTTCGTGACCAATGGGAGGATCGCATCAAATCCTTTCTTCCAAAGGCGAGAATTGGAAGGGTCCAAGCGGATGTATGTGATGTGGCCGATCGCGACGTTGTGATTGTTATGCTCCAAACCCTTTCCATGAAGGAACTAAACATCAATGTATTCAACCCGATTGGGCTGGTCATCGTGGACGAGTGCCATCATATCGCGTCTGAGGTATTCGTGCAGGCACTACCGAAGGTCACTTCTAGATATATGCTGGGGCTGTCTGCAACGCCGGATCGGAAGGACAAACTAATGTACGTGATCCATTGGTTCCTTGGTCCGTTGCTGTACAAGTCGGATACGGGTGACTCGGTGGACACCAAGGTTCGTGTAGAGGTATTTCCCTATGTCAACGACGATCCCGAGTTTAATGCAGTTGTGTTGAGTTCGCAGGGATTCGTATCCGTTCCGATTATGGTCAACAAGCTAACTGCGTGTACCGATCGGACGGAGTGGCTGTGTCGGATCCTTGAGGATGTTTGCGAGGAAGGCCGTCAGGTGCTGGTGTTATCGGATCGTGTCGATCATTGCAAGGACATCTTGGAGGGATTATCACCTGAGGTTCGGGAGACCGCGTGTATCTTGTCTCAGAAGGTCTCGTCGGCCAAGCGGACTGAGTTCTGTGCGGACAAGACCATCTTGATTGCCACGTATTCCATGTGCAAGGAAGGCTTTGATGTCCCTACCTTGAACACGCTAGTTATGGCTACACCTCGGCCGGACATTGACCAAATTGCTGGGCGCATTCTGCGAGTGGAGAAGTCCGTTCGCAAAGTCCATCCCCTGATTATTGACATTGTGGATCCTCAGTTTCGCCGTCAATTTGGAGCACGAAACTCACTGTATCGCAAACGAAACTATACAGTGGTTAAGATGTCTTTGCCTGGGCGACCGGCACCACCGCCTTCGCCACCACCGGAGGTTTCGGGACCGAACCCATTTTCGGCGGAGGCTCCAGAGGACTGACCATGTTGCCCAGCTCGTTGGCCGAATCCACGAAGATCTCAATCTTGTTGAGTCCGTTCGTCTCGTCCGGCTTGGAGATGTCCATGTATTTTTCCATCTGCTTGGAAAAGTCATGCGTGATGGACGTCGGAATCAGCGGGCTCAGCTCAGCCAGACGGTCGTACTGATCCTTCGTGTACTTCAGGAAATCACCCGGCTGCATGCGCTGCTCACGGGGCAGACGCATCTCCACGTTGATGAAGCGGTAGAGCTTTGCGTAGTGGATCGCCGACATACGGTGACCCTCCGCGCGCTTGGCCCACCCAAAGTAGGTGCCAATGGTATTCAGAATACCGATTGTCAGAGACGCAACACCCAGCGCGGTCGCAGCAAGCTGTGCATTTCCCGCAAACAGACTGGACGAGCCAGCGTTCAGAAAGGCAACTGCACCCGATCCCACAATAACCGGCAGATCAATGTACGTCTTGCGGCGAGCAAAAATGCTCTCCGCACGCTTATGCATAATGCTAAGTCCGTTCGCCTTTTCGCCTGTCTGAGCAAAGTAGTCCTCCAGTGTGATGGTCCAACTCACGTTCTGGCCAATGTCGGTGGCTCCGGAATCTCCCATTTGATTTTAAACGCAGAATACAATGCTGTGGCCGCCTAAGTACTACCGAGGATTGTCCACACGACGCAAATCGCAGCGTCACCGCGAGATCACCCGGCGCGCCAAGATGTCCTGGAAGGATCCGAAAGCGTACAAACCGTTCAAGACCGACAAGGGAACCCGGCGCCGCCCCTCGTCCTACACAACTCGGTTCCACGCCAAGTATCCGGGTGTCACCGGTATTCCCGCCATTGCCAAGGCCACGGGGGTGTCGGCGGGCACCCTTCGCAAGGTGTACAATCGTGGATTGGCCGCCTGGCGCACAGGTCATCGCCCCGGCGCCTCGCAGGAGGCGTGGGGTATGGCCCGAGTCTACTCTTTTGTGCTCCATGGAAAAACGTGGAGAACTGCCGATAAAGATTTAGCAGGGAAGTAATAATGCAGTACGACTACCGTGGAACGATTGTGAATAAGTCCACGCCGACGCCGGAGCTTCGCACCGTGAAGAAGGTGCTTCATGTTGACTCGGCTGATCGTGATACAGGTATCTATTACACGAACGGTGAGTTTGTTGTCTATCTTCCTCGTGTCTACGAGAAAGTCGTGTCCCTTCGTCTGATGAGTGCTCAGTTCCCGTCGTTGGAGAGCGCAATGGTCCGTTCGTATACATCAGGAGGAAACGCACCTACTGCGACGTATACTGCGGATACGGCGATTGTTATTACAAGCAACGCAATGCCTAACTACTTTCTGGTTGATATTGATGGACTGAATAAGTCGGATGAAACAGCAGTTGCAGGCAATCGCTCTCAATATCCCGACAGCTTCTTTGCAAAGATCCCAAATATCGTATCTTCTAAGGCGACGCTTACAGCGAACACGCTTGTCCTGGGACGCACGACTTCGTTTGTCGATTACAACGATCACACGCAAGCTGAGAATATTGCCCACTTTAGCCCTCCGATCGGAAAGCTGGACAGACTGCGTATCCGCACCCGCCTCCATTCCCAACAGGGGTCCCAGGGATTTATCTATTGGACACTTGATCAAGCCGTTGCAACTGCTGCCGGTGCAGGAACAAACACAAATGTAGCTAACTATTGCTTGACCTTCGAGATTGAGTATCTGGATAACGGCTTTGACAACTTCTCCTCCATGTCCACCCGTCTGGGACCTAACGACCGCGCTTAGCGGCCACGCATAGACTTGCCCAGCGTAACAAAGGTATCAAACGTAAACAGGAAAAACACACCCGTAGCAATGTACAGGAGCATATCCTGGGTTGCAGCCGGTGCATAGCCTGTACGGTTCTGCTCGATCAAGCGGAGAATACGGTCCAGCTTAGAGTCGTCGCCACCTCCGCCGTTCATGCCGAAATGCTCGCGGACACTGTTGCGGAATCCCTCGGCAGACGGGTTGCTGAACGTCGGCAGTCGGGGGTCCGAGGGTGCAGCGGGTAGGGGCTTGGGGGTTGCGTTAAAGGAGACGGTTTCCGGATTGTTGTCCAGAGGAAGAGAAGGTGCGACGGACTTTACCAGCTCGGCATGCTTTTCCGACTGATCGGGCCTTCCCCCTGTGAATGTCTCCTTCTTCTCAGTGGTCTCGGCCGTCACTTTTGCTCGTGAACCAAAGGGGCTGCCAAAGGCATCTTCAAGACTTGAGTAGTTCATACTCCACTTGTTCAAAGAAACACAGAAAAATATGGGAGAACTATAAATGCTGTCCTCTTCCAATGAATTCTTTGTGATCGGCGCATTGATTGCACACCTTGCGTTTATGCCTGCTCTTCAGATTGTTCGCGACCTGCTGGCTACGTCGGTCGGAAAGGCGGCGGCGCTCGCCGGCATTGTCTATGTCCACAAGTATCTCAGCTGCACGGTTGCTCTCCTGCTTACCCTTGTCTATCTCCGTGCTGGAAGCTTGGAGGGCTTCACGACGCCGACGACCACTGTTGCGCCCACGGTGACGTGCCCGAGTGGATATGCGCTGGATTCCCTTAGCAACTCATGCAAGGCGGTGTCGGCGATGTCTGGAAGCATTCCCCCTTCGTCCAGTGGGTCGCTGCCGGGTGCCGACGTAACAACACCTCCTCCGATGCCCGGTGTGAGCAGCGCGCCGATGACAACACCGACGGCCACCATGCCGCCTGTCACGAATATGCCTGCAATGGGCGGTGTTCAGCCGTCCGGCGGATCTTCCTCTACGATGTCCCCCGTCTAAAATCTTAAGTCAGTGTAATGAAGACACCGAAGATTCTGGATGCGATCAACACCAACAAGTTTTTTATTGGCGTGATGATGATCTTGCTCAACATTGGATCTCGCCACTTGGTTGATGAATTCAGCGGAGACGAAGCGGAATACAAGCGCAACATTCTGCTTCGGCGTATTGCCATTTTTGCCGTGTGCTTCATTGCCACTCGCGATATCATCCACTCTACTCTGCTGACAGCCGGATACATTATCATTGCCTCGGGGGTGTCTCGTCGCAGCGCAGAAGGCATGGCAAATCCCAGCAAGAAGGTGGATCCAGGCAACTCCAAAGCTGACCAGCCTGCCTACGACAAGTCTGCGCCCTTGCTGTTCGGAAAAACGGATTGAGTTTGGACAGTGAAGTCGACACTGACGCCATGGATCTCCACGCACTCTTTCTAACACCACGCCCAGATGGGCAAAGTCTCTTTGACCTCTTCCTTGCCGAGTGTCAAAAGTGGTACACCCAACCTGCCCATACCTTCACTGAACTACGAGTACGAGACAACAAGAAAGTTCGCGGCGATGTCTTTGAAGAGTTCTGCGTCAAGTACCTCAAGCACGTTCGCAAGATGGACACTGTATGGCTCCTGAAAGACGTGCCCGACGAACTCTTGACCACGCTAAGCCTCAAACGCCCGGATGTCGGAATCGACATCGTGGCCGAAAAGGGTGGAAAGTACTATGCAGTCCAATGCAAGTACAAGACACACGTATCGCACAAGAAGAACGTCGTCACGTGGAAGCAACTGTCTACGTTTTATGCGCTGGTGTTGCGCACTGGACCTTGGGCACAGTATATCGTCATGACAAACTGTGACTATTGTCGGCATATGGGGAGAAAGACCCCGAAGGATGTATCGATCTGTTTACGGACCTTTCAAAAGATCACGCAAGAAGAGTGGGTTCAGATGTGCGAGCTACGAGGAGAGGCAGTTGGACCGGCAGTTACGCTGACACCTGAACAATTACGAGCGGCGCGTCTTGCGAGATTTGCGGGTGCGCCGTGATGTGCGGTGACGCCCACCAATGTCCGCTGGCGGGCGTAGTCGGGCCAAAATTGGCAACGGTGGAGGGCCAAAGGCAAGTCTAAGGCTCCTCACTATCTCCATGACCCGCGGAGCGAATGGCTCACCACGATTCCGTGACTTTACCGCACTGGTAAGCCGACGTGTTTCAACCGCATCAAATATATCTCGATGGTGTGACAGTACAGCAACCAGGTAATCCAAGACATTACCTGCATCGTTCGGGTTGGCCATGAGATTCCGATTGAGCTCGTCTAATTTTTCACGAGTAGGTCTGGGCGGAGGGGGCTGCGCACCACCACGAATGTCAGGATTCACTCTAAACTCAATCATTATAGCCCGTACGTTTCCCATAAATGGTTGATGTTTCTGCCGCAGCTTTATTGCCTCTACAAGGTCGCGATTCGCC
>Ga0209355_1000522_pt1 | contig 22932 bp, 30 predicted proteins | sample LauGreSBDMM110SN_3_FD_187563 | JGI IMG/M metagenome (GOLD analysis project Ga0209355, IMG submission 187563) | Freshwater lake microbial communities from Lake Michigan, USA - Sp13.BD.MM110.SN (SPAdes) (version 2) | ecosystem: Environmental > Aquatic > Freshwater > Lake | place: Lake Michigan... | reverse complement strand
TATGATGTTCCGATATGAGAGAACAATTTTCAAGAATATTATTTAACACCTCTTCAATATCATCAGTCCATTCTGTTTCGGTTTTGCTTTCAAGAATAGGATTCTCAGAGATTGGATTTTCAACATCTTCATCAAAAACATTTAATTCCAATTCCATATAATACTCCAATATTTTAACAACATCCTCGTCTACGCCTTAACACACGTACATAAGAATCATATTTGGCACTTTCATTGGTATGTAGTTTCCATTTTGACGAATCTGCCGTAAGGATGGAGGTATAATGGGAAACAGATTTACTTGGGGGATTTTTTATATATTTTAAAGTTTGAAGTGGATTGAAACAGGGTCTGGAATAAGAACATGAAGGAATTGAAGTTGAAAGAACACAGTCACACATACCTTATAAGTTTAAAATAAAATTGATAATAAAACATAAGTATAATTACATATCATGAATACGTGCCAAGAGTTTAAAAGCAATGAGAAGGCTCTTGCAAAAACGAATGCGACTGCGTTAAAAATTGAGCCCCTACAAAGCACTAACGAAATTGATTACACTAAAAAGACTGTTCCTGAATTAAAAGTGTTGTGTAAGGAACGCAAGATTAAGGGCATCAGTGGTAAGATCAAGACTGACTTAATCGCTATGCTTAAACCGACAAATGTTGTAAATACAGAGGCTATTCCTATAGCACCGACTAATCTTCGTCAAGATGTAATACATGGTGATACACTCAAAATCCTACCGACGCTTGATTCCGACTCCGCCCAGATTATTATCGCAGACCCTCCTTATAATATTGGAAAGGACTTTGGCAACGACAGTGATAAGCAACCTATGGATAAATATTTACTCTGGTGCGAACAGTGGATTAAGGAGTGTCTGCGTGTCATGAAGCCCAATGGCACTATGTTCATCTATGGGTTTAGTGAAATCCTTGCCCTTATCCTTTCTAAAGTCCCCTACAATATCAATCGTCGCTGGATTGTGTGGCATTATACGAATAAGAATGTGCCCTCTCTCAACTTCTGGCAACGCTCCCACGAAAGTGTAATTGTCTTATGGAAGTCTGATAAGGTATTTCACCGGGATGACATCAGGGAAGCCTACACAGAAGGTTTTCTCAATGGTGCAGCAGGAAAAGAGCGTAAGGCAACGAAAGGTCGCTTCTCAAATGGTGATAAGAAGACCACATATACAGCCCACGCAAATGGAGCACTTCCAAGGGATGTAATCAAGATACCTGCTCTTGCTGGTGGTGCAGGTATGAATGAGCGTGTAGACCATCCGACACAGAAGCCACTGACACTATGTGATAAACTCATACGCTCTTGTAAGCAATCTGCGACAGATGGTTATGTGCTTGTTCCCTTTGCTGGATCTGGAAGTGAATGTTTGGCAGCAAAAAATATGGGGCTTCCGTTTGTTGGTATTGAGTTGAATGACGATTATGTGAAGTTGATTCATGAAAGACTGAAGGACAAACCTGTAGAACATAGTTAAACAGCGCAAACCTTCTCATAGAGTTCAATATAGTCATATTTTTTACCACGATTTACACGGCAAGAACCAACGATAAATTTTTTCATCTCCTCTGTGATTTTTACATCAATCCATAGTTGCGAAGACATACTAAATGTAATAGACATGCTAGAGCCATTCAGCAGGTCTGTTTCCCATCCAGTTGTAGCACCCTTATTCTTACCTTTTTTTCCAAATTTGGGATGCCACTTGTAAGAGGCAGGGTTGAGTGCATGAAAGTCGCTTGGAATGAGATACCACTCATAGAGAATTTGTTTTTCAGTATCTTCCCTTACGATAATGGAATAGAATGTAAAGTTCTTGCGATTATTGATTTCCGTAATAATCTCTTCAATATTTCCAGGTCTTTTATCAGAACATTCTGTTGTAAGCCTATAAGAACTAAGCTTGAACGATTTGTTTCCAGTCTCATATTGTGTAGATTTATTTGAGAAGCCACCAAGAGAACAAGATAAATCTCTTCCAGGCTTGTGAGAACCATTACTCTGTGAATTTACAACACAACCAGAACGATTCAAGACGGTAGCGTTAATATCCTCCCAACGAGTTTCCTTTATAGGGTCATCATTTACAGTATGATACCCTTTTACACATTTGGCAAAATTTGAACTAAAGTTGTTACGCATCTCATCTGAAATAGCAATTGCGTATGGGACTGTATTTTCAATCACATTGGGAGACATTTCTGTCTTTACTGGTGTGTTTATGTCCTTAAAAACTTCAATTTTTGAAACGGTAGAACACTTCATTTTGATGGTCTCTTTGGTACAAGTTTCAATTTTTGTATTTGAAGTGATTGACGGTCTAACAAATTATCCTTACGTCTTAACACGTAAATACATATCTTATAATTTAAAATAAAATTGATAATAAAAACATACGTATAATACATATCATGAATACATGCAATCAATGCCATGAAGAGTTTAAAAGTAAAGGCAATTATTCAACTTGTTGGAAATGTTTACCTAAATGTGATTGTGGTAAATTGGTGAAACCGCCTTTTAAGAAGTGTTATACATGCAATCAAGATTCAAAAAAAGATTTATGCAGTGAATGCAAAATACCGTTTGATGGTAAGAGTAAATATAAGAAATGTTATAAATGTAATAAAACTACTTTTGAAACACATACAAATACTCGCCATGATACGGAAGAAGATACTTATACTTAGAGTGTAATTTAAATCCTCTTTTAGTAGCAATGGATTCAAGTGTAGATGTAGATTCCCATTTAATTTTATGTTCAAACCTTATTTTTTTTTCCTTCAAGGTTATCCATTCATGGTGACGATTGTATACACGAGAAGATGAATACGTAAAGTCGCCACGATACGTTGAAGTTGGACCGTACTTCCATGTATCAGACATATGAACGATACACAATCCTCCAGGCATTAACCATTCATAGGCATTTTTAAAAAAAATCTCTGGATTCAAATAATAAATCGTATAGTACATGCAAGATATGTGGGAAAACGTTTGTCTTGAAAAGAGAGACATGTTCAATGCATCTCCCAATAAATAATCGTGACGGTATTTTTTTTTTGAATAAGAAATCATTGAGCTTGAAGAGTCAATTCCTGTAACATGAACATCTTTTTCGTAAAGAGCATTCACAAAATGACCAGTTCCGGAACCTACATCTAAGATACTATCGCCTTTATGTAAAATAGAATCTAAAAAAATTAATTCTTGTTTTTGTTTTACGTCATCGTACACTAACGTATCGTAATATTTGACATGTTCTTTGTCAAATGCCTTTGCATAAGAACACTTGAGTTCTTTTTTAATTTTTGAAAATAAATGTAAAAATGCTAAAATGCAAAGTATGCATAAAAGGGTTTGAATCATAAGTATGATTGATTTTTTTAAAGTAAAAAAAGATACGAAATATATAGTCCCTTTAGTATGATTGAAGATATACGAACAGCAGACCAATTTAAAATCATTACCTTTTCAAAATATAAACGCACTGAAGTTAAAAAGGAGTGGTTAATTTCAATGAACAAAGAGTTATTGGAATCGTGTTGTTATTGGACGACGGAACTAATTTGCAGTGGATTGTTATTAGATTTGTGGGAACTTATTTTTGCCTACTCCTTTCGATATATACACAAGGGAAATCCAAAATTACCTTTATACTTGGAAATGAGGTATCAAACGTTTAAAAAAATTATAGATACTAGCACTGAATTAATGTTAAGGAACAATACAGAAATACGTCATTTATTTTTAGAAATTATATGTGTGTTAGTGAGTTCAAAGCGAAGTCATGCGTATGAAATTATACCTATTTCAAAAGAGGAGGGAATTCCCAAATCAAGACTTAAAGCACCCACCATTGATTTCAACAAAGCGTTTCTTCCAAACGACCCCAAAGAATTATTCATTCCGATGAATGAATTTTCATACATGTTACATGAAAAAAATGCTATGGGTGCATGTTATTGGATTGAATGGTTGTTTGCTTTTTTTCATAAACGTAAATGTCATATTCCGGAACGTGAGTATTGTTATCATTCTAAAAAAGACCCCATTTGGCTAGTATGGGACACCATTTTATGTTATGCGACCGACCCCATGGTGAATAAAATCGTAAAATCAATTTTGTATTTGTTTTGCGGTGCTTATAGTGCATCTTGTAAAGAAAAAAGACGATATATGATATATTATGCCATTACCTTATGTTGTGAACCTATTTCGTTTGATGTTGAACTCTTAACCAATAAAAAAATGATAGAACAAGTCTATAAAAAAGGAGATTTGTTGTTTCAAGATAAAAAAGTGCATGAAGTAATTTAAAAAGATAGTAATATTAAATTTAATGGTATATCCAGAAGATTGTATATCTATTGTATCAGGACCTTATACATTGGTTAAGTATCCGCCTTCTAAAAAGAATGACTCAAATTATCGTGAATTCAGGTCTATGATTTTAAAAGGTGATAAGGTTGTTTGCATGTCTCCCAATAAATCCATTTGTTTTGATACCTTTATTCAGATGTTTTCCATTGAAGAATGTTGCATGGAAGAATTTGTTGAGGGTATCATGATAAATATATTTTATGATGGAGAATGGAGAATTGCTACAAAATCAAAACTTGATGCGTTATGTACATTTGATTCTTCACTTACTTTTGCAGCAATGTTTGAAGAATGTAAACAAGAAGTCGGATTAACTTATGACATGTTACAACCCGAATATTCTTATAGTTTTGTCATTCAACATCCAGACCATCGTATTGTAACTAAAGTAGAGAAACCAACTTTAGTGTGTGTAGCCATGTTTCATCTTGAGAATAAAATAGAGCTCTTGGCGAATGTGTTTCCTCCTCGACGATATGTATTTGATACATATGAAGATGCAAAGAACAATTCTCAAGAAGGACTTGGAAAAGGCCTAGTGTTCAAATGTCAAGGATACCGTTCTAAGATACGCAATACAAAACATGATAGTATTGAACAATTAAAGATGAATATGCCATTTCAACAGCGTTATTTACGACTAAGAAAATCAAATGTATACGATATCTATTTATCTTATTTTCCAGAAGACCAAGTGAAAGGAATGGATTTAGAATGTAAAATTTCAGAAGTTACAATGAATCTATATGAGGTATACCGTTCTCATTTTATCTATAAAAAAAAAAAAAATAAAAGTCGTATTCTTATGTCCTATTTGTATGATTTACATACCATTTATTTAAAAGAATTCTTTCCAAAACAACTTCCTTACGAAAGGGTGGTACAATTTATAAACATGTATCCCAACCGAGTTTCACATATGTTAAAGCATGCTAACGAATTAACTTAATAAACGTGTGACATGTTTCAATACACGCAAGAGATGCATTTTTTACCATAGTACGTATATCTTCAGATGTGGCATTTTTGGAGGCAACTCTTAAAATACCAACGGTATCATGTGGGTGTGATTTAAAGAATGCAACATAGGTTATTTTTTTTTCAATAAACTGTTGATATAATTCGTATTCAAGTAATTTACCAATGGTATAATCTCCTTGCATTGGAATAAGAATAGTATCAATGGCATAATCGCCTGTAAGAGCAACATCAAAACAGTTTTCTATGGTAGTTACAGTTGGAGTGATTGTGATAGAATCCATACATTGTTCTAATTGTAGAATAAGAATACTGCTTGCTAAGCGTAACAGTTCTTGGTTGGTAAAAACACCAATGGATTCTAAGATAAAATCAAAAGAACGAGGAATTACATATCGTTTGCTGTCTAAACAATCCCAATCTTCTTTGGTTGTTTGTTGGGGTTGTTCACCCCATGCACGATTGGATGCCTCCTTATCTGCAGTGAATCCATAAGAACATGTACCTACAGAATTATAGGCACCACATTGGTTTGCCGTACCCACACTTGTTTTACAAGTAAAAGAGATGTCTTCTTCTGGTCGAAGACGTATCCATTCAATGTATCTATCTTTTTTGTATAGATTTATAGGTGGAAATAAAGCTGGTTGTTGAAATGCTTCGGTAGTAACATGAATGGTGTGAGACGTATCATTTCGTACATTACACGATATTGACAATGATTTAGTTATATTGGTTTCATGAATTGGGATGCAAGATAATCTTAATTTAATCATTTCGTTTGTAAAACGGGAAGTGTTTGTATGTATGATGCAATCTTCTGGTTTCATAACTTGAATTGGAATGTTTCCTAAAAGGGTTCGTCGAAGTGCATTGGCAAAACTTTTATCAACATCGGTTAGTTGAAAGTAAAGCGTGCCGTTGGTTTCTTTTTCTGAATACTTCATATTGTAACTTCTACATATATTTTATATCAATTTTATTAAGGAATAGTTTAAATAATATTTCGTTCAATGTTAATATGTATATTTTGTATTATAGTAATTTTTGCGAACCCTCCAAAAAATTACTTCAAAGGTTATCAAAAACAAAATTAAATAAAAAAATTCACTTTATTTGTATTGATAGAAGACAACGTGATTCTTCTGGTAATACAATTATTTTGTTAGAAAATGAACAACTCTCATTACCGTCTCAAGTAACAAAAGTGCCTACATTGTATAACATACAATCCAAACAAGTTTTTGTGGAAAATACGATTTATGATCATCTTTTACCCAAGGAAGTAGAAATCAATCAACAAGCCACCAATGGTAATGGTGAACCAGAATGCTATTCTATTTTTGGAATGTCTAAAATATCTGATTCGTATAGTTATTGGGACCAAAGTGCGGACGAATTAACGGCAAAGGGTGGCGGAGGTATGCGTCAATTGCATCAATTTTCACCTTTAGAACAATCGTTTAACATACATACACCAAATGAAGATTATGTACCTGATAAAATAGGTAAGAGTGGTAAATCATTGGATGAATATAAAGCAGAACGGGACTCTTTATTACCAGAAATAAAACGTGTATAATATATGAAAACAAGAAAACCAAAACTTAAGAAACCTACAAAAAGAAGAAAACAATATGGCGGAATCAATTATTACGTAACTTTTTTAGAACAATTTTTTTTAACTCCCACATTAGATAATATCTTTCACAAAACGGTTTTAAAAGGACTTTTTTTTAATAGTGGTCCGGTATGTAACATAACTATGTTTGGAGACAATCATAATCAAATAACTCATCACGGAACAGATATGTTTACTGCTTTTAGAGATTTTACAACTACGTATCAAAGATACAAAGCACTCCTTCCACCTTTAGATGTATTTATAGAATCGTCTGAAAACAATATTAAACATGTATTTCCAACTGTGCAAATAGATTTAGCGAATCAACAACAAATTATGAATGTTGCTATTTACTTGAATGGGTGTTATGTGGCAGGAGCATGCCCTTTTAATTTACACTGGATTGATACACATGATGTACCTATAAGTAGAACAACCTATTTTAAACCTCCGTGTTTAGGAACGCCAACTCTAGCAGCAGCTGAATTACCCAGGTGGATTTACGAATTAGGTAGAATGCTTATTAGCAGCGATGATATTCAATATGCCTTATGGATAACTAATTTAAGTATTAGTTCAAAAATTAGAACCACCCGTATACCTAATGGCATACGATTTACTGACATTCAGGATTGTATGAAAATATTAACAGAACATTGTATTATTAAAAGAGAAATTGCTAAAGCAACCAGAGTAAATCCACATTTCACGTATGGGTATGCTAAAGCAATCTTGCGTGAACTAATATTACGAGATAGTTATCATAATAATATTGCCTTGCCAGCAATGGTATGCAGACAAGTTCTTGAAATTTATACAGTTGCAAGAATTATAAGTAAAGGTATGACTCATGTTCTTATATATGCAGGTTATGCGCATTCCACCTTTTTATCTCAAATTGTAAGAACAATGGGATTAAACACAATCCATCATATGGACGAAGCGGGTACAAATGCAATGCCCTTTGACTCCACCAGAGGTCCTTATGATGCAATTATAACGTATAACAATATTCCCTTTACAGCTAATTTACCTCCTGTTGTCGCAGAATCAGAAGATGATACAATAGTTTATCCGGCACGACCATTGGATGTATTATTTCCCTTGCCACCGCTACCGCCTCCACCGCCACCGCTACCGCCACCACCACCGCCACCGCCACCGCCACCGCCACCGCCACCATCGCCGCCTATGCAAATGCTTCCGCCAATGTATGAACAAATGCCGCCACAAATGTATGAACAAATGCCGCCACAAATATATGAACCTACACAAGGATTAACTTTGAGTCAGCTTGACAGGTTGGACAGGGCGTGTGATGATACTCCAGTTATTCCATCATGGGGACCAATTGGAACTCATAATCCTCTTGATATTTCACGGAGACCAACTCGTCGTTATGGACGTTATGGTGGACAAAAACAATCACGTAGACGTTAATATTTTTTATTTTTTTTTATAAATATTTTATTTAAATGACTAAGAATTCAAGCAAAAATAATATATTATAAAATATACTTAAATAACTACTCCTATTAAGAGTATAATGCCTAAGAAAGTAGTTAAGACCGAAAATACTGAAAAGTCCGAACCTACTCCTGTTATTGAAACTGTACCAGTACCAGTACCAGTACCCGTACCCGTACCAGATGTAAAGGAGGATGATATGTCCAATGCTTATACCGAAGTGAATACCAAACTTGCTTTGATGCGTCAGCAATTGTCTTCTCTTATTGTAGAGTTTAAGGCACTTCAGAAGCGAGCGGAGCGTGAGCTTAAGGCAGTACAGAAAGCTGGCAATAAGCGTAAGCAACGTAATGCCACACGTGCCCCAAGTGGATTTGTAAAGCCAACACTTATTAGTGACCAGCTTGCTGAGTTTCTTGGAAAGGAAAAGGGTAGTCTTATTGCACGAACTGAAGTAACTCGTGAAATCAATGCCTACATTCGTGCCAATCAACTTCAAGACCCAGCAAATGGACGTAAGATTAACCCAGATGCAAAGCTTAAAAAGCTTCTAACCCTAAATGAAACCGATGAACTTACTTACTTCAATCTTCAGAGGTACATGAGTCAGCATTTTCAGAAGATGGTTAAGCCAGTCTAAAAAAATTGAATATTTATAAATTAAAAAATCATAAAGAATGTCCGTGGTTGTATGTCCGCATTGTAAAGAGTATATTTTAATTCAAGAACTAAACTGTGGAATTTTTCGTCACGGCGTTGTAAAAACAACGGGTGAACAAATACCTTCACATGCCTCAAAAGAGGAATGTGAAGCTTACCTAAAAGATAATTTAATTTATGGGTGTGGGAAACCATTTGAAATTCGAAATCAAGACATACGTAGATGTGACTATATATGACGTTTCGTTTGCTTTTTATAACGTTTATGTCTTCGACTTTTACCACCTAAAGGTTTTATTTTATTTATTTCAGTTTCAATCATTTCATCTATCTCTGGGCCTGTTAACTTACATTCACTGCCAATATTATATATAAGATTGGCAAAAATGATGTAATTGTCGTCATTCGTCTTTTCAAGAACCGCTATTTTTTTATTCAATTCGTTAACTGTATTTTATATGTTGTACAACTGTTTCCTATATACATTTTATTTATTAATTATGTCTACCATTGTGTAACGCAAGCTATCTCAAATCGCACGATTCTGATTTTTTTGATTTAACTATTTCCATACTTTAAGTCTTCGTTTTGTTAGTTTTTTGTTACGTTTGTGTCTTCGACTTTTACAAGTTGATCCGCCGTCGTTAATTCCCGAATATTCTGGTGTAAACGTGTTATGTTTCTCGTTGTCAAAGAATTCATCTTTAATTCCCAAATTTTCCTCGTTGCCAACGAATTCATCTTTAATTCCCAAATTTTCTAATTTTTGTCTTTCATCTGTAAACGGAAAATGCGTCTTAATATGTTCCTCGTTGTCAACGATTCTTTTTATAAATTTGTTGGATTCGTTTTCATTTATAAAAGGTGTGGTTTTTAAACTGATTATAAATTTTTTATAAACACGTATCATATCGTTATATTTTTTAATCGTTTTCAAGGTATTGGCTAATGTTTTATTTTGTTCACCATACGGAACAACACGTGATGTAAAAAAGTTAGACATCTTTTTTTCTAAATAATATACAGGCGGATCAGGATCAGGCGTAGTTTTTTCTTTCAAATGCCAAAGCTCTAAAACGTCCTTTTCTACATTTGTTATTTTATCATTGAAAACGTCCTCATATTTCTCATCTTTTATGTTATCTTTTAAATCGTCGTCTGTTTTTAATTTTTGTATAAAATCTAAATAAACAGATCTTATCTTAGATAATCTTTCAACCTCGTTCAATGACAGCTCAACCTGTCTAACTCTGTCATTATACGCCTCTTGTGAAATGTAAAATTTTTTTCTCCCAAAAAAATTTCTAAAAAATCTAGACATATTTAAAGTAAATATTTTATTACCTAAATATTAAAGGTAAAATTCAGAGGCGTTTTATTTTGATAGACACATAAAGCTTTATTTAGAGAACACAATTCTCTGCATAACTGCCTAAACACTTTAGGTGTAAATTCTTTTCTTTTTTCAATGAGTTGCTTTTTAGTCAAAGGGTTTTTTTGATGAATAAAAAAAGAATAATAATCAATGTAAGAATAAGTCGTTTGATACTTATAAAACATGCTTTTTTGAATTCCGTCTACTTCTACTTCAGAAATAAGTTGAGTTTGATATTGTTTTAAGCATTTTAAGACACTATGAAAGACAATCATTGCATTATCGGGTTGAACTTGAAGTTGTATGTATGTAACAGTTCCACACCGAAATGCCTCACAATCAATTTTAATATCATAAATATAATGATGTTTGGTACGAAGTTCTTCAAATAATAAATCATGTAAAAGTAGTTTGAAATACGGTAGAAAATAGGTTTGTAAATTGGACGGAAACCCCAGTAAAATAGTTGTTATTTTTTTATTGTATTTTGTAAAAATGATATCATGGCGATTCGTAAAACAGTCAATGTCAGGCAAGAGTCTACCTACTTTTGGTTTTAAATATTGATGAAAGAGGGATTCAATCGAACTATCATAACTACCATACACTAAAAATAGTATATTTTCAGTATTAAACGCATCGTAGGATTTTTGCACCTCTTTCAAAGTTAATGTATTGACAATTTTTAATTGTAAAGAAACATCTTCTGCATATTGAATTCCTTCAATACTATAAAAATGTTTATGAAATACGTCATTCAACTTATTATCATCAACATTTAAATCGAGTAATTCATCCACCACTGCTTTTTTCTCTTTCTGTAACGTAGAACCTGAGAATAACGCATGGGTAATAATCGTTGATAAATAGCGAACCATGTCAGGAATGTCTGGCTTTGTACCTTGTATATAATATTTCATAATTGATTTATCCGTAGAGGCATTTACGTATACGCCTCGTTTTCTCCAGTAATCAATGCATGACGTTTTACACTTTTCCCATGATGAAATTAATACATGTTCTAATAAATGATTTACGCCTGTCGTATATTTGGTTTCATGGATAAACCCAGAATGAACAACTGCTTCTAAATGAATTACTTTATTTGGTTCGTGTATAAACAAAAACGGATATCCTTGTATTTTTTTTTTGACTATCATATATTATAACAGGTTTTCAATACGTTGAATGACCTCTTCCGATAAAACAGAAGGGAATGCAATGTTAAACTTAATGATAAGCTTTCCTACATTTGAGTCTCGTTTCATTCCCATTCCTAATATTTCTTTTACATAGGAAGGATGAATAATATTACCTTTGGGGTTATTGATTTTATAACACTGTTGTAAATAATTCAATTCAAATGAAAATCCGCATAAGGATTCTTTTAACGTAATGGTATGAGTATAAATTAAATCAAGACCAACACGTTCAAACCCATGTGGCTTTATCTGTAGTATAATGCGAATATCACCCATGCTTCCATCTGAACCCATGTTTCCTTTATTAGGAAGCATCATGCATTCATTGGAATCCACTCCGGGTGGTATATCGATGTAGCAGGTTTCCTGTTCCAATTCTTTGATATGCTGACGATGAACCCATCTTTCAATATGAATCGGTAACTTACACCCAGTATAGGCTTGGTCAAGCGTAACGGTTACATGAAGGTTTAATGGAGGCGGTTTCATCAAAGTTTTAAAAATAAAGGTCGGTGAAAACATTTCGTGTTGAAATATATCTTGTTGAAACATATCCATTAGATTGATTTGAGGTCTGTCGTATTGTTTACGCTTGGATTCATCACTCAACGTTTCATAAGCTTCATTCAACATTTTAAATTTAGTTTCATTTCCATTCGGTCGGTCGGGATGACATTCTAACGATAATTTTCGGTACTGTTTTTTGATTTGGTCGGGGGTTGCATTTCTAGGAACACCTAATACCTCATAACAATCCATATACAATAGTTTTAATTCTTTCTTTAATATCGTATTGTTCTATGTTTGGAACGTGTTTTACACCAGAAAAAACCATCGACCCAAAGTACCATGTGCAAAAACTTTGTTTGCCTGTTTTTGTCTGTGTAATTTTATTATTTTGTTAACGTTCGTCTCTTGAAAATAAATTCTCCATAATTATATTATTTTAAAATACGTCTTGTTTTATGTCGTTTGCGTGTTTTACGTCCACCATACCACTTCCACCTAGGCCACGTCCAACTCCACCGTGATGTAGGTCTAGGTTTTATCTTAAATATATCCGTATTAATGGGTAGTTTTTTATTTATCTTTTCAGCATTTTTAAATTCATCGGTATTTGTTAAAGCATCATATAAGATATTTTCGATCTTTTCGACATTTGGCATATAATTAGAAAACATTTTATAAAAATTAAAATAAATTCACGTAACAATAAAACATGTTTCAGACAAAATTGTGCGATTCGGAGTTTGCAATACCGTTAACCTAAACGTCTAAACGCATGAGTAATGTATTTTTTTCAGGAATTTAATGTTGAATTATTTTAGACAAGATCATGCATATAAGAATTACACTTAACCAATTACCCTTTACAAAATAATAAGGTTCCGTAAAAATTTTTAATTCATTTTTTTCAAAAAGGAGACCTTTTTCTCCACACAGTTCTGAATATTTGCGTGCAAATCTTGCACTGTCATAAGTTTTTTCACCAGTTACAAGGTTTATATTTTCAAATTTTGTACATTCTTGTTTGTCTGCAATAAAATGTTTACAATTAGTGCATAAAAGTGACATTGAAAATAATGTTGTAAGCATTAACCTTTGTATAATTTTATCTTTAACCTAATGCACACGAAATTGGTAAATACCGTAGACCATTCATTGTATTCAACAACAATTGTGCATCAAGCAACAAGATAAATGGGAACTCAATCCACAAAAGAATCATTCTTTGTTAAACGATACTGCTTATGAATTGAAAAAAAGACATTTGTTGCAGTGGGAACAAAACCATCCAGAATGGTATCAAAATGAAGTAGAAACCAATGAATATACATCTTATTGTGAAACGGAAAACATTCAGTTGATTACCAACATGGTCGAGATTTAGTACGATTTCTCTTTCGTTTTCCTCCAAAGACTTTTTTAGTTTTTTGTATTCTTTGTAATAGTCTTAATTCACGTTCATCCACATCATCTATAAAAAAACTTGAACATGAAGTATCTATAATAAGAGGATTGTCACAATATCGATGTATGAATTTTATAAATTTAGATTTCATGATATAAGTTTTACGTCTTTCATTCCGACTACTTCTTCCAGATTCAGGTTCTCCAAGCATAAAAGTAAATAAATCAGTTTTTTCTGTGATTCCAGCCCTTTTCATTCGGTCAGAAACATCGGGATTTGTATACAACATTACAATTGGAATACCAAATTTAGAATCAGGCTTTAACACCCTTTCAAAATAATGATGAGATATATTCCATCCTTGTTTGTTAAGATAAGAATGATAAGCAGGGTCATCTTTGTATTTTAATGAATCTGTAATTTTAGTAGTTCGTAAATATTGTTGTAAATTATGAATGTCTAAATGTCCCTTTCTTATTTCTTTGTGAATAACCTCTTTTAATTCGGTTAATTCTTTAATACCACCATCTCCAGTACGAGAAATATTTACAACACCAAGTGGCGTTGCTGTTAAAAAGGTTAAGCGTTTTCCTTCTGGCGGTTTTAATATTTTATATCTACACGCATCATCTACGCATTCACCCTTTTTACCAGACTTACCTGCCAATACGCATCCATGTGTATTAATACAAAAAATAGCATCAAATTCAGGTATAACAGGCATAGGTCCTCCTACGCCAGCATCTTCATTTAACTTAATAAGTTCTTCTTGAATTTTACTCCATTCATATGTTAAATCAAAATCATCGTCTTCTGTTATTGTCGCTTGTATGTCATCACTATTTGTAATGATGATTTTTTTTTTTTTATTACTTAGTTGAACTGCTTCAAAAAAAGGGTCTTGCTCAATACAAAATAATTTAAATTCGTGCAGTTTATAAGAAACCGTTTCTTCAACTTTTCTTATGATAGGTCTGATAAATTTGTAAGCTTCATCAATTACATCCGCATCATTTGTTTTTTGTATTTCTGTCAATGGAATAAAGATTTGTAAACTAGGAGGTTCTGTCTCAAGGTGTGGTATTGGACCATAGGTGTTTTCCCAATCGTATTTTGTTTGAAGATGATGAATCCAAATACCATTTATTCTATCATAATCACTTTGTGCCATAATATATACTTATGTTAAATCCGTATAACATTTTCCAACTACTCTATCTATGGATACATAGTATAATTGTTTCAAGATATAACTGATGTAAGTAATGTGGGAAAATCCACCATACACAATTACATTTGTCATTTGATTTTTAAGAATTCTGGCAACTGTATAGTAATCCATTACATCCATCCTACGTGACAATATTCACGATGAAACTGATACAGAAGAAAATTATTGTTTCAATCTCATTTGCCGTTTCGGAATAAAATTGAAATGAAATATGAATTTAACAAATAAAATCATGTTTCCAGACGAAATTGTGCGATTGATTCGGGATTTTGCAAGACCGTTAACTCGTAGAAAGGTAAGTTGCTATTGGAACCAACCATCTATCAAAAACGATGAAGACATGTTGCAACATGTTTATAAAAAAATAGTAGATGCCATACAACTTTCTTCTTGGTTAGAAGGCGAATCTATACGATTCGAGCCACGATGGGAAGAAGATTTTAAAATATATGTGTGGGTAAGAGACGATGATGTTGAATATTCAGAATTGATCATATCTATTTCAGCTCATCATGTTTTAAATTGGAAAAAAAATGATGAGCAATACCATCTTGATATAATACCTTATTGGAATGAACCCTCTTTCTATACTATACAGTTAATCAATGATACCGGTACCATTGTTAAATTAATTAAATAATTCTTTATTTGAATTGAAGCGGTGTTTACTTGCTAGAGATACCGTACGACCAGTTTCATACTCATACTCTTCTGGTGAATCAAAATAAAGACGACGAGGGTCCTTGTAGTTCAAGGGGTCGTTTTCCATGACAACATAAAATCTCAGTTCATCTTTAGAACCAATACGGTAAGGATATTCGTAACCAGTAATAGCATTTACAATTTTTTTAGAATACGTAGTAATGGGTTGATGAAAATATTCAGGTTGTTTTTCCATCTCATATTTAAACCGTCTTGCTCGTTTGCTATGACATGGTTTTCTTATAGGAGTAGCGTCGTAATATTCAGGATCAAAAAGTTCATCTGCCCACATACAATATAGTATAGACATTTATCTTTATATTTAAACTTTAATAATATAATGCAATGCTTGTTCGCATGCTAGTTGCTCTGCCTTTTTTTTTATTTTATGTTTACCTTCACCTAAAAAGATTAAAATAGAGGAGTGTGTTTTCATATACTCTTTGATTGATTCAAATGTCCCAAATTTAGAATAAGGAACTGCTTGAGTTATTGTTGTTTTCCAAATAGGCTGCCCCACACATAAATACACACCCATGTGATACATATCGAGTGAACTAATTTCTAAATATTCAGGTGTAATTTTAAATTCTTTTTGAATTTTAACTTGCAGAATATTTTTATAATTATCGTCACATAAGATAAGGTCTGCCCAATCTATATGTTTTTCATAAAGCGTTTCTAGGAAAATGGTAGAAACGTCAAAGCCTAAATCTAAAAAAAGAGCGCCTATAAATGCTTCTAATAAACACCCCAATTTTTTTAAATTGGACCTTATTTTTTTTTCTTCTGTATGAATGGACATAATATACCATTCATGCAACCCCATATCATAGGCAAGTTTTCCAATAGATTCGTTTTTTACTAGAGCAATTTTTTTTTCTGTCATAAATCCTTCATTTTCTCGGTAAAATCGCTTATATAAATATTGTTTTGTTATACACTCAATCACGCCATCACCTAAAAATTCTAAACGTTCATTGGACTGGTCTTGCAATTCAATGCAATTGGATGGACAGGTACTTTTTTTTACTTTACTATCTAGATTACGTTTGCAATAAGACTGATGAATAAACGATTGTTTATATAAGTCAAACTGAATTAAAGGTGTTGTTACACCATAATGATTTAGAATAGTTTGAACCTGATTCAAACTAATCCACCTATTTTTACTATTATATGGATTAAAATGCAATTCATTGTTTGTACATACAATATCATCGTCTTTGTTCATCATATATGTAACTATGATTATGTTTAAGTTATTTACGTAAAAATTGATTCTCTTTTTTTATCTTTCAAATATATGATTATTCCCATCAAATGTTTTACGTGTGGAACGGTGATTGCTGATAAATACATGTGTTACCTAGAAGAAGTTGCTCGTAAAAAACAAGAAATGCATATTGAAGATACGGACCCAACTTATTTTATCAAAGGGTCAACCAAATCCATTGAAGGTCATGTCATGGATTCGATTGGAATCAAGAAGCCATGTTGTCGTCGCCATTTCTTAACTCATGTTGATATTGAATAAAATCTCGACCATGTGCAAAATTTCATTTTAACATGTGTTTCATCTTTTTTTTCCAATAAATTTAAATCTAAAGTAATACTATGCATGCCACAATGAAAAAATTATACAAAAAAAACTACGTATTTAAACCAAATGTATGCCCTGAGGAAATTTCTTTACCCATGTTAATTGAAGAAATGAAATCGCCAGATACAATTTTAGAAACTTACAAAAGAGATCAATTATGGGAATGTTATTATAACATAATGTTTCCTCCAAATAAATTCGGACTTACTGCAGATTTAACTGATAACACTCCCTTATTTTATTTTAAAGAGGCCGATGCTCCCTTATTTAATGCTACTGAACATTTAAATTCAAAATCCTCTAAGAATACATACGGTTTAAATACAAAATCCTCTAAGAATACATACGGTTTAAATACAAAATCCTCTAAGAATACATACGGTTTAAATACAAAATCCTCTAAGAATACATACGGTACTAAAAAATTAAATACAAAATCCTCTAATAATAAAACCGGTACTAAAAAATTAAATACAAAATCCTCAAAGAATAAAACCGGTATTGCATATTTAAATAAAATACAAAGTATAAAAACAAAAGGAGGTACTCTTTTACCTGCAAATACTCAATTGATTGATCCACAATGGCGATATCGAAACTACAATGGCGGACAGTATTGGTCTACAGTAATACATATTGATGGTACGGACATATTTGGTTCTAGTATACCATTTCCAAATGAACTTACATGTTTCCAAACGTTTGCTTTTTACATGTATAGATTAGAAATAAAACGCATTATTTCTTTACATTCATGTGCACTACACCCTGATAGGTATTGTAATCAAAATTTTATTAACATGGAAAATGTGTTATGGGATGCATTGTCACTATTGGATCAAAGTACACCACGTGATGCCGTTTATCACCCTAATTACGGGTTTGAAGATGCTCCTATCCATGATATGGCCTCTGGTCCAATAAATTCTTGGTTGACGTTAAATCGGGTTCCGTTTAATGATGCAAATAATAGAACACTGATTCATTGCGCCGGAGGATATGGAAGAACTTGTTCGGCATTACTCATGCTTTCATGGAAAAGAAAGTATCAACGGTATCCGGGTCCGGGACCAGATATACCTACTGCAAATAATTGGCCAGCTTATGAAGACCCAGCTAGGTTGTCACGCCGATATATTGGATTTGCTAATAGTAGAGCCTTGTATGAAGGACTTTGGATGCATTTCAGTGGTAGAATACACGTGTTTACCGATGCAGTTAATATACCATTTCAGGATAGGATTAATCTTATGGGCAATCAGTATCCTGCAGGCAATCCACTTCCACCACCTAATATAAATGTTATGAGAGATGAGGTTTTTCAAATAAGTACTGATTACCTTGCAAATGTATTTATTGAACGAGTAAATCGTATGATAATGTGTTGGGCTAGTAATCATTTGACGGCTTTAAGACAAGGTCTTCCAGGTTCCCCTCCCATGATATGTCTTTTTCCATGTCACACTACTTTGTTGGGTACTTATACTCCTGATAATATTTTTCAACCTGGGATTTTAAATTATATGTTAAGTGCTAATGCCCACGCAGCCCAAGCAGAAGCAATGGCTTTACAACAATTCTATGGACCTCCAATAGTTAACACAAGGCAAAATATTTAGCTATAAAATTGAAATAAACTTATTTGTAGGTTAATACATGTCTATCATTGGCGAACAAAATGAAGCATTTCTTCAATCCTTGGAACATGATTTAATGAAAGAAATAGCAAAAATTGATGAAGCATGCATGCAAGGAAAAATATTACATGTAAATATACCAGAAATAGAAAAAAAACCTACACTTGAAGAACTTCGACAACTCAGAACGCATTACTTTACACCAGAATCTCTTTCATGATTGTATTTCCAAACTTGTCATAAAATCCAAATTCTAATTCCTCCATGGATGTCTTTACATAAGCAATACCGAATGAAGGCAAAGTTGCAAATCCATGTTGTTTTGAAATATTGCCTTGTCTAGAACCACATCCTGATACTAAACAATGAACATCATCCTTATAATAAGAAATATTATGATCATGACCAGATAAATACAAATGAACCTTATATTTTTTTAACAAGGGTAGTAAATGTTTGTGTAGTTCTTTTGTATTACCATGAGAACCATTTGAATAAATGGGGTAGTGACCAAACACAATAACCCATCTAGATGTATTGTGTTTCAATACATTCTCAAGCCATTCTAATTGGCGTTCTTGTTGTAATTGTTTAATAAATTTTCTTGCACGAATTTGATTGCCTTTCATAGATACTGTATTCATCATGGATTCAAACGGAGCTAATTCATAAGTATCTAAAGCAATCAAGTTACACTCTTTATAAGACCGATTATAAAATCGATGAGGCATAATCCATGAGGAATTTAATTTTGAATAATCAATTTGTGCTTGAATATTTCCTAAATGGTCATGGTTTCCTAGAATGGCAAAAAATAAAGTAAAAAAATAACATTTATAATGCGATTCCCACATGGCGTCATTTGTAGATGAAACTCCGTAGTCATAAAAGTTGTCTCCTAAAGATAAAATGGCATCCGGTTTTTTAAATTCAATAAGTGTTTTAATAGCTTGTTTTAATTCCGAATTTTCACCCCAATCACCAAACGCAATAAAATACATACTTGTATAATACAATAACACGTTTATGCCTTTTTAAAAACTCTTGATGTTTTATTGCTTTTTCTACGTTTACACGTATTTTTAAAAGTTTCAAATACACCCGGTGTCGTACAAAACCCTAATTTGACAAGACGTTTATTTTTTTTCTCAAAATCATGTTTTTTTCTAGAGACCCATTTTCCTTTCTTTGATAAAACAATATCGTGTAAGGTTAAATTTCCTGAAGTTTTATACGCTGTTTTATTGGCAACTTGACGTTTGCTGCCAATTAACTCTTCATAAGTATGACCTTTAATATGGTAGCGTCCATCGGATTGTCGACTGATACGTTTCATACTATTCCTTTATATAATAATTAAGGCCGTTGTCCTTGAAGATAAGGAGGTAATTTAGGAATATAAACAGTTGCCCTAGGAATAAATTGGACCGTAGATAAGCTAGTCACTTTAGGAGAATGAATATCTGTTGGAAAGACATGGTTATTACTTCCAATACCATATAATGTAGATTCTACATCTACAGCATTGGATGATAAACAGTGTGACGGTACATATTGAACATTGACACCACAAGGAAACGCTGGTAAGGTAAATATATTATTTATATGCAATAAAGAGTGTTTTTCTTGTTCTGTTGTAGCAATATGATAATTGGAGCGCATTTGTTTATTACGTGTACCTGCCATAACAATACAAAAGAATATAAAAATAAATGTTCATACATACTATGGAAGAAATAAGAGATGAAGATAGAGGGACCGAAACTATGGTGTTTGAAATCACCTCCATTCAATTAAATGCCACTTTACAATTTTGTGTTGGTAACGCCTATGAACATAATGATAAAAACAGATACAATGTGTATTTGGTGAAGCAAAACAGAGTTATGCGGTGCATTGGTCATTATGATATTGACATTGGAGAAAATCCTAAAGATGAAGGTGGCAAAGACTTTAACGTAGTTAAATATCAAGAGCCAACGTGGTTAATTACATCATCTTCTACGGTATTATCACGAGATATACGAGTTCCTGATGGACCTGCACCTGACGTACCTGACCCTGATGGACCTGCACCTGACGTACCTGACCCTGACGGACCTGACCCCCATTCAAAGTTTAAAGTAATTTCACCTAGCAATATATTTGAATTAATTACTATTTTACTTACAGGAAATTTAAACGTTGATGTGCCAGATGGTTTAATTGACGCTATTACATATTATATCACAAATGATAAAGCTGAGAGTTTGATTTCTCATTACCGTTCATGTGCTTCAAGTAAGGACCATTCTACTCTTCAGTGGAAATTTATTCATCATTTATTTAATGATATGAATACCTTATCGAATGAAAATGTATTAGAACAATTTAACACCAATTTTAAAAGAAACTATTATGTTGATGAATTTATATTATCTCAAATTGCAGAGTTCTTACAAACACATAATAACATTTATTTTTTATTATTGAAAAAGAATGGTAGAGTAGAAGACTACACCGTATCTGATACTCAAGAATTTTTTGAAAGGCATCTTATTCCACGACCTGATAATATATTTGTTGTAATTGAGTTTGATACACAAAAATCAAACATAAAATTAATCATCCAAGAAAATCCACTGAAGGTAAGTTATTCTCTTGATACCTTGCCTGTCGTGATAAAACAAAAATTTTTATTTTTTCAGCGTGACGTGTTTAGTGATCAAGATGTACCCGAACGTGTTTTACCTAAACTATCATCACACCTGTCACTTCGTCAAAACATCGAGAAATTAGATGACCGAGAACCTGACTCACCAGTTAAACCTAAATCACCTCCTGGAAAACCCGATTTGCCTGAAGAGCTTGAGTTGCCTGGAAAACCCGATTCGCCTCCTGGAAAACCCGATTCGCCTGAAGAGCTTGAGTTGCCTGGAAAACCCGATTCGCCTCCTGGAAAACCCGATTCTCCTGAAGAGCTTGAGTTGCCTGCAGAGCTTGAGTTGCCTGCAGAGCCTGTACGTCCAAGGACACCGCCTGCAGAGCCTGTACGTCCAAGGACACCGCCTGCAGAGCCTGTACGTCCAAGGACACTGACACCTCCTTATACATTTGAAATATTAAAGAAAAAAACAGTTGATGAATTAAAACAAATCATTGAAGAAGAAATTAATGCAAGTGTACCCGTTGCTAAAATACAACGTATTTCTAAAAAAGAAGGATTAATTCAGTATATTTTAAATCCAACTGAAGAAATGTTAAAAGAATTAACTGGTACTAAACGTAATCGTCCTAATGGTGGAAGATTTACACGACGTCGATAAGGCACGTTCTACATACAGGAATATAAGTATCATCAGGAGAATATTGAGCTGAATTCGATGAAAGACGTTTTGAAAAAGATGCCCTGTTCAAACATTTACACACGGCATACAATTTTGTATAGGTATCTGCCATGGGAATTAAAGATAAGATAGTCCCAAATATTTCTTGTTTGAAGTCACCATCTAATCCATAGACAAACACATTTTTTTTTAATTGAAGTGCTAACTTTACAAACGGTATTAAATCCGAAAAGAATTGTGCTTCATTGATAGAAATTGTATCAACAGTAGAAATGTCTACTCTAGATAATAGAGTTGTTTTAATACAATATAGTTCTATTGTATCATGAGAATATAAAACAGATTCAAACGGGATGGTCTGCAATGTTGTATCATAATCTAAAATGATATGAGTACCTGTTACTTTGTTGTTGATTAAAGCAGTTGTTTTTCCTGAAAACATACATCCAAGAGTAAGAGATAACATGTTTATGGTTCTATTCTAAAATTAGATTTCAATTTTACATTCCAAATTGTGAAAAATCAGTTAATACTGGCACGGGTAAATATTCTGAATTGGTACTTGAATAATTTGGAACTTTTTTACAATCAAATGATGGTTCTGGACATCGCCCACATGGAGGACATGGTTGCGGTTCTGGACACATCAATGCAGTTTTAGTAGGTCCAGTTAAAAACACAGTTGATGTATCATTGGACGGTAACGGAGATACCGAAGTCACTGGATAAGAGGCGCAACTACTACCATCTGCATTTTTTACGGTATAGTTATCAGGACAACAACCATAGGTTGAAACCGCA
>Ga0209355_1000521_pt1 | contig 22936 bp, 23 predicted proteins | sample LauGreSBDMM110SN_3_FD_187563 | JGI IMG/M metagenome (GOLD analysis project Ga0209355, IMG submission 187563) | Freshwater lake microbial communities from Lake Michigan, USA - Sp13.BD.MM110.SN (SPAdes) (version 2) | ecosystem: Environmental > Aquatic > Freshwater > Lake | place: Lake Michigan... | reverse complement strand
TATAGCATATTTTTGGAAATCACTTAAAGGGAAAGGGAATTTAAAAAAAGTATCTTCAGTATTGGTGTAAGGTTTGTCACAAAGAAATACCATAGTCTAATTATAATGAGACGATGGTTTTAACCCTTTTTACGAATGATAATTTGAGAAGATTTATTTGCCGTATTTAGCGTTGAATTTCCTGCGGGATTTTGCGGATTTGGAGTTTTTATAGCACTTTGCGTTTGCACATTTACGTGTCCCCTTTGGACATTTTTTTGAACGCGACCCCTTTTTGGATACGCACAATTTACTTACAGGGCATCTTCGGCTCCCTTTTTTGCAATATGGTTTGTTGGTCATTCTATATATTTCACAAAGAAATTGTCATAAAGGAATTGCTAAATATAAGAAATAGAAGAACCTATTATGAAACGGTTGAAAACAATTCATCAAGGTTATCAAGAATATTCAATCTCGGGCGAATATCGTCTTGTTTGAAGTGGCGCACATGGTTTTCCGGGTTCTCCATAATCTCCCGAATCAAGCATAAATCCTTTATGACATCTCCGGAGAGGGTAATGGTAAGATCGGGGAAAAGAGGGTTTTGCGCGCCCCAATAAATAGGGGTTGTATTCCAAAGAAGAGCATTTGTATATTTCTCGCTTGTGTAATTTGGTAGAGAGAAGTTCTCAATACAAATATGGAATTGGTAGGTTTCATAGGGTTCATCATCGGAGAAAGTTCCCTTGACCCGTTTGTCTTCTTGATTATAAAACTGGCATCCGCGTCCATAAATATCAATATCCAAATCGGTTTGTAGAATAGCATTTACTAATTGGTGTCTGTAAAGGTGTCCAGGTGCTTCGTGTTTTTGGCTTACCATAATAGACATCGGTCTCGTTTTTACGGGGGTTTTTGTAGGTGGAGTAATATGCCACATAAATCCATATTGACTGGTGAATGGCTCGGGTAATTGAGAAGCATCACCGATATGATATTTACAAATATGTTTTTGAGCATATTCTATGAAATGTGATGATAAATAGGGTCTCAAAAAGGGTGTTGGTTCAAAAGCAAGACCAATAACATTATCCTTTATGACAGTGAGATTGGGTGTAGCAGTATTCATGATAACCGCATGTGTATATGAGTCATCCGCAACTATGAAGATTTGTTTATCGGGACCATAATTGGGTTTTATATGGGTCTCACAAAGGCGTTCATACACGGATTTACAGTTTTCAGAATCACAGAAAGAAGAAAAGAAACGGATACGAATCATTATATAATTATTAAAATTGTTTTTAACCCTTTCCTTGTATTCCAAAGATAGACCCTTTATATTTCGTGTGATGTTTGTCTTTGAAAATATATAAAAAAGAAAAAGAAAAAGAAATAGATATATAATTATAATAAACATATGAAAGTGGAGGTTTCTGTAGGTGAAGCTATAGATAAATTTTCTATTTTAGAATTGAAAATAAAAAAAATAGGGGATGAAAATAAAAAAGTTGAAATTAAAAAGGAGATTGAAAAATTGTCGGAATGTATACTGTATAAAAATGAATATTCATTTTTGTATAATTTACTGACATATGTAAATGAATCCATATGGGATATGACGAATGAAATTAAAAATAAAACCATTGAAGACCCACAGTTCGCTTTTATATCAAATCAAATATTTGAATTTAATCAAAAAAGGTTCCGTATTAAGAATTGGTTCAATCTACTTATAGATTCACTATTGAAAGAACAAAAAAGTTATTCATCTACATATTGTAAAATAGTAATAGAAAATGAGGAAACTATTTATAATAAAATAGCTGAAATACATTTTTTATCATTAGAATATGATTACATCTATTTTGAAACTCCCTATTTGGATGTAATACAACGTATTTTTACCATACCAACATTTTTATATGAAGTAGATATATCAAATAATACACAACCGATATTTTTAGAACAATATGTAATAGAGGATTCTATTCGGCATATATTTGAATTACCACCAATAAAATATTTAATGGGTGGATTATTCGGTGATTTTATTCAAACATTATCTGTTATAAATGAAAAATTTTATACAACCGGTAGAAAGGGAATCATTTATTTATCAGATAGGGGTGATAATTTTACAAATGGTGTAGAAAATACATATGAGGATACGCATTTGATAATAACAAAACAAAATTACATTCATAGCTATGTGATATATGATAATCAAGAATATGATATTGATTTAACATCCTGGAGGAATGAACTTGATACAATTTTAAGTATAAATCCCGAAATAAATTGGTTTGATATTTTTAAAAATAACTATAATATTAATTGGGGAAAACATACATGGCTCACCATTCAAAAAGATGATTGTTTCAAAGATATAGTATTTATAAATACTACAAATTATAGATGGCCAGTAAGTACAAATTTTAAACTATTATATGAAACTTATGGTAATAATCTTGTATTTATTGGATATGTAAGCCAATATTTATATTTTACAAAAGCAACAGGAATAAATGTCCAATTTTTGGAATGTAATACATTTGATAAATTATGTACTGCTATTTCTTCTTGTAAATTATTTATGGGTTCTTTATCTGGGCCTTTATCTCTTGCTCATGCGTGTCATAAAGATAGAATTATAGGATTAAATTATGATAATAATGATAGACAATTAAATAGTAATCTAGATAAAGAATGGAAGAATGTTAGATATACAGTGTAAAATAATACTATATAGAAAAATGATTATACGAATACTATTATGTCAATAACATTTTCAACGTGTTATTATATTATAAAATCAAAATTTGACAATTCTATTTACATAGAATGGATGAATAATTTTTTATCCATTGTCAATGAATTTAATCTGGTTATTTATACCGATGAAAACACATTACAATACATTCATACAAATAACCCAAGAATCCGTGTAATTATAAAACCGATAGAGGCATTTTATAATTATAAATACAAGGAGGATTGGATCAAAAACCATGAAAAGAATTATTTATTAAATAATAAAATATGTTGGGAAGTGAATATGTTGTGGTCAGAAAAGGTCTGGTTTGTAAATGATACATATAAAAACCAATATTTTGATACAGATATGTATGGTTGGTGTGATATAGGATATTTTCGCGGTAGGTTAAATGATACGTCTATAAATAAATTAAAACAGTGGGCGAGTCCTGAAGCGATTTTGCAGTTGAGCAAAGATAAAATCCATTATTCAATTATCAACAATGATTCTACATATATGAATGAATTATTCAAAATAGTGAATAATAAAAATGAATTTGGATTACCAGTCTATAAAATCCCAGAGAATCAAAATTCTGTTGCAGGGGGTTTTTTTATATTACATAAAGATCTTATAGATGGATGGTGTAGATCATATGATATGAAACTTGAATTATATTTTAAAAATGACTATTTAGTAAAAGACGACCAGATTATATTGATTGATTGTATTTTATCGGATCTATCGCGATTTCAGATACACAAAGAGCATTTTTGTGAAGACGGTATAGTATATGATAATTGGTTTATGTTTCAAAGGATATTACAATGAAAATTATATAAAAAATGGTTTTTATATAATATTAATGATAAGCGTGTTAATCCCAATATATAATGGTATAGAATTCATAGAAGAATCTGTATCATCAGTCTTAGACCAAACATTTTTAGAATGGGAGATAATTATTGGAATCAATGGTCATAAAGAGGGTTCTGATATATTTTTGACGGCAAAAGAATATGAGAAACGGTCCGATAAAATACGCGTGTTTGATTTTTATAATATAAAGGGGAAATCGGATGCTTTAAATGAAATGGTGAAATATTGTTCGTATGACTATGTGGCTATATTGGATGTAGATGATATATGGCATAAAGATAAATTATTGAAACAAGTTGGGGCATTACCCGAATATGACGTAGTCGGTAGCCGTTGTATTTATTTTGGGGATAAAATAGATATTCCATATAATCCTATAGGGGATATAACGGGGTTTGATTTTTTAAGAGTGAATCCTATCATCAATAGTAGCGTTGTACTACGAAAAGAGTTGTGTTTTTGGGATAATTCGCCGAATTGTGTAGAAGACTATGATTTATGGCTGAGATTATGGCGGGCTGGAAAACGATTTTATAATTGTTCAGAGGTCTTAGTAAAACATAGATTACATAGTGCGTCGGCATTTAATAATACGAATCATCAATATGTAGGGGGGTTAATTGATAAATATTCCATTTGAATGTATAGATATATAAATATATTTTTATTTATTATAATAATGAATGAAGATAATTATGGATTTATATTTAATGATATTAAAATAAATAACGGTGTTTTTAACAAAAAATCAAAAAATGAATTAGGAAAAATGAAAATTAATAATGAAATTGAATTTTATTTATATATTATTAAAAATAATATTGATTTTTCTATTCCAAAATTGATAGGATATGAGGATGGTAATTTATCAATAGAATATATTTTAAATTCATCTACACTTACAAATAGGATTGATAAAACAAATGTGTTTTATTATATTGAAAAAATTCAAAAAATTATTCAAACTATTCATGAAATCCGAAAACCAGTTTCATTTGATATAATAAAGAGTGATTTGAATATTGAATTAAAAAGAAAAATAATGGATAGATTTAATGAATATGATTGGAATTCAAATACATTATATAATTCTATTCATTCGGTAAATAATATCAAATTCAAAAATGTTAATTATTATTGTGATATTATTTATAATAAAATTGTTTCTTATTTAACCCTTTACCAGAACAATAATTCATTCATTGATCATGTAAAAAGTTCTACCTTTATTGAACAAAGTAAAGAGTTAGATGGACGTAATTATTATAATTTGATTCATGGAGATATTCATCTTGGAAATATTTTACAAGATGAAAATGATAATATCTATTTCATTGATCCAAGAGGATATTTTGGGGAATCAAAACTGTTTGGATTATATGAATATGATTATGCCAAATTAATGTTTGGACTATCTGGATATAGTGTTTTTGATAATACTACAGTGAATGAAATGAATATAATAAATGGTAATATTGAAATTGATTTTATTAAAGAATATGAATATATTTTTGAAAGTGGGAAATTTGATAAAATAACAATATTGTTTTGTTTAAGTATTTGGTTAGGGAATAATAGTTGTTTTTCAAATATTAATAAAAAAATAACAAGTCTAATGATTGCTTTTTATTATTGTGAAAAATATTTAGAATTTACAAGTCTTATCCAATAGTCCATTTTTAATTTTTCATAATTAAATTTTTTATTTGAAAATTCTATTAAAGTCTTTTTTAATAATTCTTCATTAATATCAGTCCATTCATCTATAATTAATACTGGTAAGTCTTCATATATTATATCTAAAAAACTTGTTTTCATAATTACTATACATCCCAAACATAATGCTTCAAAAGTTCTTATACAATCAAAACCGTGACCAAATGGACTTACTACAAAACTATAATTAGACATATTTTTATATGATTCACTTCTCTTTAAAAAATTTTGTTCGTAAAATATAATATCAGTTGGTATAATATTCAACAATTTTATCCTCCATCCACCATGTCTGTCGTCATTAAAATTTAAATGAAAATTTCCATATATTATAGGTTTTCTTTTTGAAAAATGTAGGGATTCATTCAATATATTTGTTATGATTGAATTTTGTTGATTGTAATCTTGTATATTCTCTCCAAAATATGGTTTTTTACTAATTGTCCAATAATTTAATCCATATGGAATGCTTGTAAATTGTTCATCATTTGGTATTGTTTTATTTATAGAAAACCAATGTTTAAAATAGATATTATTTTTTATTTTTTCCATAAAATCTAAATCTATCTCTAATGGTAATTGTGTATCTTCCATAGCAGAAATTAATATAAATGGTTTTTTTATTTTTTTAAAAAATGATTCTAATTTATTTAAATATCCCATTGAGTGTAGAGAATAAATTATAACCCTTTCTTTAGAGTTTAAAAAATCCATATCTATATTACAATCATGATATTGTGTTAAATTTAGATCAGCAATTTGTGAAAATAATATTGGTGAGTAATACATATATTATAATTTATAATATGTTTAAATTATTTAATAATTCTTCATTTATTATATCATTATTTATTGCTAATATATTTGACCATTGTTTATTATTTTCATATATTGGTGAAAAAAAACTACCATAAATTGGTAATAATCCATTTTTACTTATATAAAATGAAATGAAATTATGTTTATCTAAATATTTTATAATATCTTCAAATGGTTTTTCTATATCTGGTCCTCTTGAGTCATCTAAACAGTCACTGCATTCAAAAATTATATAATCTACTTTATGAATCAAATTATCAACCCCTTTTATTACATTTGTATCATTACCCTCTGTATCTATTTTTAAAAATTTAATCCGATAATCACCCTTTAGTTCGCTTTGTAAAATATTTTCTAAAGTGTCTACTTGTATATCTTGTATAATGGTTTTACTACTACTATTATTATTATTAATATGTGCAATTTGATTCCCTTCAAAATTTTGATGACCTTCAAAATTATATAAAAATCCTTTAAATTTTTTATCAGACAATGCTAAATTTTTATATACTATTTTATTATTTATATTTTTTGATAAGATATTAAAATTGATTAAATTTGGTTCAAAACTATATATAATATAATTATCTATTTTTTCTGCCATTTTTAATATATTATTTGTATATTCTCCAATACAACTACCAACATCAATAAATACATTCAACTCATTATTTTTCTGTATATTTTTATTTATGAATGGAATTAAATAATTTAATAATTGTTGATGTCCTTCTTCTCCTGTAAATGTATTTTTATTTGTAATAAAATAATTTTCATAAAATTCTTTATTCTTAATCATTTTACTATTTATATAATATACATTTATATTATATATAAGAAGATAATTATATATTATATATAATTATGATTAAGAATATAATTATATGTCAACAATGGGGTGGTCTTGGTGATAATTTAGCTTGGTCAACGTTACCGGAGTTATTTAGTAAAAAAGGGTATGATGTATATATATCTAGGAATAATAAAGTAAGGAATGAAGAAATTTTTAATTTAGTTTGGGAATTGAATCCATATATAAAAGGAATAAGCGATGAACCAAGTAATGCAGGAGAATGTAAAATTAGTAATTGGCCACCAGAAGAACAAAATGAATATTCAATGCACCGGATTGAAATATCGCATGGATTTGAAAAAACTAATTTTTTTCCAAAAATTTATTATAATCCTCAAATTATTACAGAATTAAATTCTGATATTTTAATTGATTTAACTGGTTCTTCTCAAGTATATGAATTACATAAATATATTGAGTATATTGATTATTTTACTCCTTTAATTATTAGTAAAAATAAGAATATTAAAATTATTACATTTGAAAAAATACAACCAAATCCAATATTTGAAAATGTGTATGATTATTTAAAAATAAAAATACCCAATATTAATAATTTAAAAGTGAATAGTCTAATAAATTATTGTGATATAATAAAAAGTTGTGATATGATTATAATAGTTAATTCAGGCATTAATTCATTAGCATCTTCTATTAAACAAAATGATATTAAACCATATATTATGTGTTATAATCCATGGTCACAATTTACTCCACAACAAATAAAAGGGTGTTATAATTATAAAAATGTTGAATATTTTCAATCAAAAATTTGTTAGTCAATAAAAATAATTAAAATTACAATTATCATATTTTGTTCCAAACCCAGCACACGCAAAATGTCCCCATAATGGCATATGAATATGCGTATGTTCTCCAAAAAATAATGATATTAAAGCAAAATTACTTCTAGATAAAATTATTTTTTTTGATTGTGATAATAAAAATAAATCATAATTATAGTCTTCACTTTGTATTAATGTATCATAATTAAAATTTAATTCTGGAATTTTTGTTAATGGACTTGCTATTACTATAATTTTAGATTCTGGAAATTGTTCCAATAAAATATTTAACTGTATTTTTATCTTGTCACTAGACAATGGATTTTGTTTATTATATTCATTTTTTGGTCCATTTGTAAAAAAACAATCTTTATTATTATTTATTACATTAATGTAATGACCACTACATATTTCTCCATTATAGTCATTTTCCCACCATTGATCATCCAATCTTAAATGTATTACTATACTATTTTCAGGGTCAAATGGAATTATAAAATTTGAGTTTGAAATATAAAATTCCTTAATACTATTATAAAATTTTTCTTTAAAAAATGACAACATATCAGTTTCAATCATTTGAACTATTTTACCCATCCCATAACACATATCTGTTTCACCTGGTCCAGGTATATTAATTTCATCATTTACAATATTTATTATCTCTTTACTTGGACAAACGCCTACCCGACGGGATTGGGTTTGTTCAATGAATGAATTATTACTGTTATATTCATCTATAACTTTTAAAATACTTTTTATAAATATTGAGTCTAAAAAATGTAAATTATTAACATCATATTTTAAATAATAATTATTTTTATAACAATAATAAAACTGAAATAATATTGATAATATGTCAGTTCCAATTCGGTCAGGTCTAGATTTAAGTAAAAAAATCATAATATATATATATTATTAGTATATTATAATTTATAATATGTTATAATCATCAAATAAATAACAATCATAATCTTTAAATATACCTTCATTGCCATAGATATAAATTAAATCCGTATGTTTTTTTAATGCATTATATCCAACCATACTATCTTCAAATCCTATCATATATTTTTCATTTTTATAATATTTTTGTTTAGCTACTTCATAACATTCTCCATCAGGTTTTGGTAAAATACAATCATCTCTATATATCCACTGTTTTATTTCATTTAATAATGGAAGTTTTTCTTTGAATAATTCTACTGTTTTTTTATTTGTATTTGTTACTATACAAAAATTAAAATCATTTTCTATTAAATATTTCAAAAAATTCTCACTATTATTTGTAAATGTAATTATAATTGATTCTTCTCTCAAATATTCTAATTTTTGTTGTTTTATAATATACATGGTTTCTTTACCAAAGATAGTTATCAAATAATTATCTATATTATCATTTTGTATGATATTATTCCATTCTTCTATATTCAAAAAATCCTTATTATATTTTTCAAACACTTTTTTATATGCATTATAGTGGGCAATATTCGTTTCTATGATTGTCCCGTCCATATCTAAACAAATAAAAAAATCATTTTTATTTTCAATATTTATTTTGGCATGTTTGAATGTCTTAAAACATTTTTCAAGGGATTCATCAAAATTAGTAAATGTAAAATTAGTTATATCAAATTTATCATCTAGTAAATGTGTATCATATGGTCGTGGTGCTATTCCTTCACTTTTATTATTATTCGGTATTATATTTTTTATTTCAATATCCAAATATTTCGCAATTTTTTGGCATATATCATATTTTGTAAATTTATTATAAGGATTATAAAAATGGTATATTCCTTTATGATTTGTGATTGAGTAATAAATAAACTCACATAAATCACTTATATATAATGGTCTCCGAATACTATAATTATCTTCGTTTTTCATAGTATTTCTCAAATCCATAATATTCTTACCTATCAATGTTACAGCATTATCGTGGATTTTACTCAACTCTGAATATAATACAGGTGTTCTTATAATACAATAATTAGAACAATTTGATACTACGCGATATTCGGATATTAATTTTGAAATCCCATAATTTTGTAAAGGGTTTTTAAGGCTCTCTGAAAAATTGGGTTGTTTTGAACCATCAAAAACATAATCCGTTGATAAATGTATGAATTTTATATTCAATTTATTACATAAATAAGAGGTAATATGTACTAAATCAATATTTGTCTTTTTTATTTCATTCCAATTGTTTTCACATTTATCTAATAATCTTTCTACTATAGAGAAAATACAACAACTTATTTTATGTAATACTAGAAAATCTTCTACTATTTTTGGATTTGAAAAATCAACTTTATACATGTTCGGTTTTTCTATCCGATTTTTATTATATGTTCCAATATAATCTACTTTTTTATTATCTAATAATCTACACATTTCTTTTCCTACGAGTCCTGATGCTCCACATATTAATATCATTTATAGTAATATTAATATGTATATTTTATTTAAGTTTATTATACCAGAAAAACAATAAGTCTTTAATTGTGTCTCTAATCCCAATTGTCGGTTCCCATCCTAATTCAGACTTGATTAAACTTGCGTCACCATCTTGATATTGGATGTCAATTGGCCTCCAAAGCGACTGATTAATTTTCATTTCAATATTTTCTAATCCACTGAATTCAATCAACATATTTGTATATTCTCTCATTTTCAATGGTTCTCCACCACATACATTATATACCTTGTAGTTTGAAATATCCTTATGTATGGCAACTAAATAAAATGCTTCTGCTATATCACGAACATCAGTTACTGCTCGTACTGTATCTAAATTACCAATTTGTAATTGGTTGTCTTGTTTTCCAAGCATCATATTGGCAATTTGAACTGCATCTGACGCAATTGAAAATCTAGCTCCTCTACGAGGACCTGTAAAACAAAATGGACGTATTACCGTGGCATTCATCTGTCTGTTTTCCATACGCTCACAAATATATAAATCAATCGCACATTTTGATGCTCCATATGGATTTGCTGGTAATATAGTGTTTTTTTCATTTATTTTACGACCATCAATCCCTTCGTTTCCATATACTTCAACAGTAGAGCAAAAAATAAAATGACAATTTGGTTGATGGTCTTGTAAACAAGTTATTAAATGAATAGAACCCATTACATTTGTTTCCCAAGTAGAAATTGGATCTTTAAAACTTGTTGGGGGATGAGTCTGTGCTGCCAAATGAAACACTACATCAAACTTTTGTTCTTTAAATAATTTATCAATCGTCCTAAAATGAATAATATCACCATAAAAAAAGGTAATTTTATTGAATTCTTCTTGGGTTAATAAATCTTTTATTTCTTGTTCAGAACCACGTGTTCCTCTTAAAATACCAAATACATTATGACCCTCTTTTATTAATTTTTTAGCAAGATGCGGACCCAAAAAACCAGTAATCCCAGTGATAAGACAATTCATATAATTCATATACATAGTTCTTTCTAATATCTTATTTTATTAACTATACTTGTTGTACTTTTCCCTTCTATTAAATTTATTAATTCAATATGTTTTAAACTTGGATGTTTTTTTAGTATATCTTCTTTTGTATAATCACTCCCTTTGAACCATATATCAGGGTTTATAATATTTATAATATTATCTAATTCTGTTTGATATTCATCATTTATTTCGTCATATAGTATTATTAAATCTATAAAATCATAATGAATCAACATATTTATTCTATCTTCTAATTTATTTATAGGGCGTTTTTCCCCTTTCAAACGTTTTATTTGTTCATCCGAACTTAAACAAACATATAATTTATCACATTTTTTTTTACATAGTTTTAAATTTGTTATATGTCCTTCATGTAAAATATCAAAGCATCCACTTGTTAATCCAATATCTTTATATAAAGTTTTTAATAAAAAATCAGTTAAATGATTTTTTGAATATATAATTTTATTCAAATATTTATAATCAATATTTGATATACATAATACTTCAATATAATCTGATAATAAGGAAATATCATTATTAAAATCAATAAATGAACCGGCTGTTAATCTTTTTCCATCTGTATATAAAGACCCTTCTAGTAGTATAATTTTATCATAGTTGTGTTTCAAACCTATTATTGTATTTGTCTTAAAGATTGATATATTCGTTTTATCTAAACAATAATTGTTCAAGGGTGTAAACTTCATAATTTCATTTTCATCTGGAGTTCGTTCTAAAACGGATGTTTCGTATTTATCCTTATCTCTTTTATATATGTCTTTAATTCTTAATAAATCGTTTTTATCTGTGTATTCTATATTCTCTGTATAAAGTTCTATTTCCATTAATATTCCATTATTTACATATGAATGTATTCCGTGAAAAGTACTTCTTGGAACATATAGAGGTTCAAATACATTCAATATTCTATAATCATCATATAAATTTATTTTAAAACACCCAGATAATGGTATTAAAATAGTATCTTTTTTAAAGTGACAATGAAGAGATGTTTCTTCATCACAATTCACATGTAATATCCAAATTCCGATATACTTATTTTGGTAAGCTAAATACTCTTTTCCCCAAGGTTTATCATTTATTTTATTAAAATAATCTATTCTTTGTGAATTATCTCTTTTTCCAATTATGGATTTCTCACATAATTCTTTTTCTTCTTGTGTGTTATTTATAAATTCCATTATAAATATTATTTATAAATAACTTTTTAACTCTTTACTTGAATAAATAGAGTAATTGGTAACTCGTCCAAGTAAATAACTACTTGGTAACTCGTCCAATCAAGTTAAATTTATTATCAGATAGTACATTTATTGTATCATTTAATCTCTGACAATAATAATTATTATTATACATGAAGATTTGATTGGGTTTTATTTCATTGATTTTATGTAAAAATGTCCAAGAACTACCTGATTCTATTAATATTATTTTATTACATTTAATTGCAATTTCCCATAGGTCAATCAAATTTTTACAATTTGGTAAAAAGTTAATATTATAATCTTTATCAATAAATTTAATATTTACATTATCTTTAAATACATTAGAATAACAGCTCAACATTATTTTATTTGTTTTACTTAAATTCAATATAAATTTATTATATTCATACATATTAAAATCAACACTTCTGGGACAATAATTAAATATAAAAATAGTTGAGCTATCTATATTAGTAACCCTTTCCTTGTACAATAGTTCATTTGGCGTTTGTTCAATAAAAGTAGAACTTTTTACAAGATCAATAAATGAATTATTGTTCTGGTAAAAAGTTAAAGTCAAGTTAAAATTACTATTCAATATTTTAATAAGATTTATATAAGAATATATTGCACTAGTCATATGAAAATCTTCGTGATTTAAAAAACAAGATTTACACCAAGTATTCACAAATAATATTTTTTCATTATTTATTTCAATATATTTTGCGCCTTCACGTTCCATTACATTACTAAGTAATATTTTTAAAATACTATTATCAAGTAATTCTTCTGGTGGATTTCCATTCATCAATGTATCAGAATAATTATTTTCTATTTTATCTATTCTTTCTATATTTTGTATTTTTTCAAAAAAATAATCTCCAATTATAGAATAATAATAAAATTTTATATCATTATTCATTTTACATATTAAATTTATAAATAATGAAGAAAAATATATATCACCAATATGATTCATATTATAAAAACAAATTTTACATCCCGAGTTTGGCCGTTGTATAAACATTTTTATAAATATACATATTATATCTATATTATTTACACAGATGAAAACCATTCTTTTCTTGAACTATGCCAAAAAGGTTTATAATATACGATTCCATCACTCAGTAATCCTGCTACATAACTGAATGAACTAGGTGATATCACCAATATATCCGCAGCAACCATCCCTATAAATGTCGTTGTAATTCCTTCATTTAAATGAAATTCTACATCCTCCCTTTTCAGATTTTCAAAGTCTTCTTCTATCCCTTGTGAATATATATGAAATTGTAATTGATTCCTATTATATTTCGCACGTATTTCATTCATTATTCTTACATAATATTCATTTGGCGTTGTTCCTCTCGCTCCGCATTGACCTTTATCCGCATTATTTTCTCTTCTAATATGAACCGATATATTTATTTTTCCATTCTTAAAAAAATCTCTCTCCTTATTCCTCCAAAAACACCCTTTTATAAATGTCATTGTCTCGCTATTACAATACCTATCAATGCTTTTTTCAAACTCTATTAATACTGTACTACCAAATTTTATTTCTATTGTTGTATCATCTCTATTTTTTACATTCTCTTTCAAATTCATCAAGTTCTCTAATTTATTAATATAATTAGGATCATTCTCATAATTATGTTCTACATTTTTTAATGGAGAATATAAATAATTTATATTATTTTCCATACAATAAATAATTGTATTTATTATTGTTTGATATTGTGCTCCAAATCCATCTATACGGCTTTCATGTGTATATGACATATTATACATTATATTGTAAATTTTGTATATTCATTCACATAGTTAATAATTGTATTTACTCTATTTACATATGTATGATTATCTCTTACATATTCCATTAACCCTATAATAATGTCCTGTTTCTTTGGGTTATCTTCAAATTCTATACCTTTCTTGAATAATTCATTCAAATCCGTTTCATATATCAATCTATTGTCAAATAATTCATTTACTATTCTATTATTGGTTATACCCATTTTTCCATAAGATATATTTTTGAAAATCCTACACGGTATATATTGTTTTCTCACCTGTTCATCGTCTTGTAAAGCCGGTGCAATGAATGACCGTTTTATTAATCTCATATTATCTGTAATTGATACATTTTGCGTTGAATGTATATTAAATGTTGCTCCAAAATGATTGAATATAAATCCATTTTGAATACATACATTGTAAAATTGTTGCCATTTATTGGTTATGCTACCTATAAAATTTATTTCTCTATCAGGAATGTTGATATTTATATCTCGTATATTATTATCTATTTCTTCTGGAAGTAAATCCGTTGCCCAATACATATATAAACAATTATATTCATCGTCTATTGTATGATATTCATATTTTTGTCCAAAAGGTAATTCTATATAGGTAAACCCTTTATTCATATCACCCTCTAAAAAATCTCTCATTGTCACTTTTAAAATTATTATATTCTCTTTTGGAATACCTATATAATCGCCTTCGTCTATATAATGTGTTACATATAAACAATCTTGTCTTAAAGGAATTCTTTTATTCACTTGATGCTCAGTTATAAATAAACTATTACTGAAATCATGATTACTTACATCATCATTATCATCGTAATAATATGCTTTAAAACCTAGCTTTAAAAATGCTATATAAAACCCATTATGAATATAACTATGAGTATGACTATGTAATTTATGTCCCCAAATAATGACTTGTTGAATATTCATGTTCATTTTTATTATATAATTAAATATACAACTTTATTTATATTGTTTTGTAGGGGAACCGTAGGTTCCTCTACTAGGGAGGGGTCGTAGGGGGAACCGTAGGTTCCCATACTAGGGAGGGGGTCCAAGTCCCCCCGTAGGGGGGACAGCCGTGGCCCGTAGGGCCACTGTCGGGGGAACCTACGGTTCCCCTACCTACAATATATTTAGTAGTTATATATGAATATTATAGATGAACGTCCTATTCACGGCCTTGTGTCGGGGGTTTATTATGGTCAAAATGCACGTGTAGACGAATTAAATAATCGTATCTCGGCACGTGTCCAATCCGATATTCCTTTAACACCTAATTTTGATGTTCGTCCTGTTCCTACCAAATACGCAAGATTCCCATTAATTGACCGAATGACTCTTCCGAAAGTGGGTATTCGCACTCCACATGAATATTCGGTTCGCAACAATTTCGCATCTATCCAGAGCAGAGGTCCGGTTGATGGATATTTCTCACATATCCAAGATGAATCTATTTTGAGAAATCAAATATATGCTCTTCAAAAAGCCGACCAAGCGGTTTATGTTCCCCAATCCTCTAGTGATTTATACAAGGTGTCTATGGCCACCCCATCTACACAAGAACAACAACCTTATCCCCGACTTTTTGAATCCTATAGTATGAATATTTTAGCACCTGTTCGGAATTCCGACCCTAAAATAGGTTCTCAGATGTTTTTAAATAATACTCGCACACAATTACGAGGAGGTTCTCTCAATCCTTAACTCTTTACTTGGACACTTCGTAGCTCTTCCTTTCATTTTTTTATCTATATAAATAAATGAACTATATCCTATATGAACTTCTTTATATTTTCAGTTTTATATTAGCAACTATATGGATTACAAGACATATTTCAAAACGGTTCTCAAAACAGCCAGAAGGATTCCAACAGAAAGACCGGTTTGTATTGAAAACAGACACATCTATTTATGACGGATTCTACAGTGAAATATACGACAAAATATGGAAACCGACGGATAGAGCAAATTACGAAATAGAAATGATAATAAAAACAATAGATCCCGATACTAGGTTCTCACATATACTAGATGTAGGCTGTGGAACTGGCGCCTTTTTGAAAGAATTGAAACAACGGGGGTTTCAAGCACGGGGTATTGACCGTTCCAAGGCAATGTCACAAAGGTGTATTGATGAGGGGCTTGATGTCGCCGTAGGCGATATTTTAGACCCAATGGTATATGACCGCTCATCTTTCTCACATATTTTTTGTTTGGATTTCACTCTATATGAATTAGAAGACAAACGTAAATTCTTTAAAAATTCTTATTATTGGCTACAGAACAATGGATATCTAGTGATACATTTGGTGGATAGGGGCCAATTCAATGGTATTGTCCCCGCTGCTCGTCCTATTTATCTTGAGTCGGTTGAACAATTGGGACCTGAACGTATCACAAAAACAGAAATAGAGTTTGATGATTTCATATATGTTTCTGATTATGTTACACAAAATACAAAAGTGGTTCATAAAGAGAGTTTTACAGATAAAGCGACACAACATATTAGACAAAATGAGAGAACTTTAGAGATGGATTCGGCCGAAGAAATAATGAGAATGGCTTTAGCCGCAGGATTTATTGCCAAAGGTGCCTTTTCAATGGAAGATGGCCCTAGTCGGGATGCCGCTCAACAGATTATTATTTTTGAAAGGTAGATGAGTAGAGGAACCTACGGTTCCCCCTACAACCCCCTCCCTTTCTTGTATGAATTCTTGTATGGATTTTTGTATGGATTCTTGATGGATTCTTTTATGGATTCTTGATGGATTCTTGATGGATTGTCATAAAGGAATATTGATGGATAACTATTTAACGTGGTTAAAAAAAATTTTTTTGATCCCAATTTTAGGATTATTTTCTCAATATTCATTTATGACAATACATCAAGAATTCATAAAAGAATCTATAGAAGAATCTATACAAGAAAGGGAGGGGGTCCAAGTCCCCCTATGGGGGACAGCCGCGGACCGTAGGTCCGCTGTCGGGGGAACCGTAGGTTCCTCTACTAGGTCCGCTGTCGGGGGAACCGTAGGTTCCTCTACTATGAGTACATTGTCATACATTATACGATTGAATGGGGTATATGATATATTATGTGCTTTTTCTATTTTAGGATGGGTTCCCATACCCTATTTGAATGAATTACATTTATCTATGATAAAAAACCGGTCGCCTATTTTTGACAGATTCGTCGCCTATTGGATATTTACCTATGGTGTTATACGGTTGTCAAATGATAGGGTTTTGATTTCTATGTCATATTTGATAGAGGGATTGTTTTTTGCCAATGAATATGGATTAGGAACGGTATATGAGGGAAAAACATTATTCGTAATCATAAGTTCTCTATTATTTGCATATTTTTCTCTATACTATATATGAATTTCAAAAATAAGAAAACAAATAAAAAAGTGAAAAAAAGGAGAACATACAAGAAATATAAAGGTGGGAATTTTACACTCGGACAAAAATGTCATAATGTGGTTGGAGCCATTAAAGCCCTTACAACACATATAAAAAAGCCATTCGGTTGGACTATTCAACTATATGATTCTACAAAATGCCATTTATTTATTTGGAAGGATGAAAAATATGACCCACATATTCATGTCCACACATTTTCAGATAGAGAATATAGATATACAGTCAATCACGAAACTTATACGGTTAAACTAATTCGTGAAGATAAAAAATACTATGAAAGTGTATTGATCCAAATGTATGAGAACCTTACAGGTAAGCCAATAGCAGACCCCGTCTTTATGACACCGGATAGATACACCCCGTCAGACCCTACAACAGAACGGCCTATGAAATCAGAAAAAAAACCGTCGGGGCTTATATCTGGTATTTTTGAATCAACGAAACGAAAATTAGGTCCTGATTTAGGAAAAGAGGTTATATATGACAAAGGTTCTCTCATATAACCCTCGTAATTATTTGTATGGACGATTGATTTTTCATACAAATCATATAGATGAATTTTGTATTGTTAGGACATGGAACGATATGGGGTGTCAAATACCCTTTATGATAATTTGCCCATTTATATTTTATTGACTTTGGTTCTCGTTATTTTCTCTATTTTTCTCTACATCAAGTTAGTATTCCCTTTTTGGAATGTTCAACCTGTATATCATACATATGATTTCTGGCGATGCTTATATAGCCGGCCATTTTATATATATCCCACATTCCATCCTAAAATCCGGTCGCGATATTGTAAACCCGATATTGTGGATATTATTCCCTTTGTGGATATTACAGAAGATCAGAAAAAGGCGTTTGTGAATATGGTTCAATGTTATTCTATGTCGGATGAAAATGTGATGTGTATGTTTCATTTGGAGAACTTGGATACTTATTTTGGAGGCCACATATATAGTTCATATATATCCTTTTATAAAGACATTCATTATTCATTAAAAGGGGAAAATGGAGAACAACAATTGGTAAAGAGTGAGAACCCAAGGGGGTGTATCAGTAGTCGGTCAGGTATTTTTTATATACGTGGTCATAAAGAAGATATTTATTGGTTGGATTTTATGACGGTTTGTAGAGATGGGGACTGGTTGAAAATCCAGCGCGAAATGTTTGATACACATATTTATAAAGTGGGGTTTATAGGTTGGAAGGGGGTGGAAGAACGACCTATTCGTGGATGGTTATTCAAACGTGTGGGGGTTTTATTATCGGGGATTGTTCCATTGGTTCGGATATTAGTGAGAACATATGATATACCGAACAACCCCGGGTATTATGAGCGAAGCGGACAGGAGCGAAATAAATATCCCGACCATGTTGTATTAACAGAAATAAATGAGAGAAATATCCAGAAAATGATGGATGGGATAGAAATGGCGAGAGATAAATTCGGGGTCTTCGCAATGACCGATTCTTCAAATCTAGCGGGGATGGTCAAAAAGGGTATTGTGTTTATATTTATATTGGAAAGAATGGGCGAAGTTCTCGCAATGTATTTTTTTAGAGATACGAGAACAATGGTGGGAGAAGGTGCTATGCTAGAATTGGTGGGATCGGTATTATTACGAGGCTCTGTAAGACTATTTAGCGGTGGGTTTTTAGATGCGTTGAATAGAATCAAAAAGAAGAATGGATTGTTTTCTAGATTGACGGTTGACAATATAACAGACTCAGGTATGTTAGATTGGAGTGAATGGATGGTATTAGAAGAGAAACCGGGGGCGTATTATACGTGGAATTTAGTTGTACCCTTTTCGGCTTCTTCTTCGGGAGTGTTTGTTTTGTTTTAACGTAGAGGGTAGAGGAACCTACGGTTCCCCCTACGACCCCCTCCCTTTCTTGTATGGATTCTTGTATGGATTCTTGTATGGATTCTTGTATGGATTCTTGTATGGATTCTTGTATGGATTCTTTCATGGATTCTTTCATGGATTATTGTTGTATTGTCATAAAGGAATATTGAGAACATAACCACTGAAAATGATATAAAGAAAAAAATTTTTCACCACTCTAAAAGGATAGCCAATCAATATCCCTTTATGACAATACAAGAAGAATCCATACAAGAAAGGGAGGGGGTCGTAGGGGGAACCGTAGGTTCCTCTACTTACCGTAGGTTCCTCTACTTATCGCACATATTTTCCCGTTTTCAAGAATGTATCTAAAACAAAAATAATAAAAATCCCAGTAAAAGAATACAACACAAATTCTTCTGTGATATTCGCGGTTTTTTCTCCTTCCATGTTCTCCAACATATGAATCATATAGTTGATTTTCTCCAACATCTTTCCATCACCACTGCCTATTCCCATAGAAGAATAATACGGTTTATTGTTCAGTGCTGGTTGTTGCGATGCAGTTGTCATAAAGGGTATTGATGTTGCTGGTGCGCTGTATATCTGGTGATAATTTCCAAGTTCTGGTATCGTTCCTAACGGCGACTGTGTCTGGTATGGATTGACAGCCCGACTATCCAAAGGCATTTGAATCGGGGTGGACAAATTGGATTCTTGCGGTTTTTTCTGTTGGACACTAGGATTCGGTGGTGGTGTAAAATCAGCAAGACCCGACCCATCATTATCTATAGATACAGAAGACATCTGGTTAATAATTTCGGTTACCTTATTGGTGCGGTCATCTGTAATATGTTGCGTTTCACTCAAATTATAAATCATATAATCTTGCGAATCATTAGATACAGGAGCATTTGCGGGTCGCGTTTTAATGGTTTTGCGATTCATAGCCGGTACTTTCTTTTTATTAGAATCATCGTTTATCCAAGGAAATGCAGTACTAGCCAAAGACATTTCAAGGGTTCTCTAAAAAATACACAGATAATATTCCTATGTTTTTTCCAGAATAAATAGGAAAAGACGAAATAATAACCGAAAAAAATGGGACTCTCTCTATATAGAAATGAATGGCGCCACATTTTTCCTTAATTTTGTTCCGATGATTATCCTTTATTTAGTAGCCACATATTCACCTGAAATGGCTAAATGGAGTCATACCATTTTAGGAAAAACCATCGCTATAGCCACTATTTTACTGTATGGATTCACAGATACTGTATCGGGTCTTTTAGCTTGTGCAATCGTAGTATTTTATTATCAATCGGATTATGTAGAAGGGTTCTCACCTTTCCTAAAGGAAATGTATGTGAAAACGGATCTGACAATAATAGAGATGAAAGAGAAGGAATATGAAACTCCAGAGAGACATCAAGACAATTTATTATCGCTTGAGGATGCGTATCCTTTGGACCCTTGATAACCCTTTATGACAATAGAAAAATGTATGGATAATATAGAAGAACGATGGTAAAAACAATAAAGAAACCGAACATACCAGAAGTTAAAATGACACCAATAACAGGAATGTCATCATTGTATTTGTATGTTCATAACAAAGTGAAGTCATTGAATGACAGCAAAATATTCGCTGGATTAATGATTATTATTATCAATATAGCGTCTAAATTTGTGAATTTCAAAGTAAGTAAAACAATGGAATCCTATTTGAAATTTAACTTTAGTCGTAATATTTTGGTATTTGCTATAACATGGATGGGAACGCGTGATATATTTATAGCAATCGGTTTCACATTATTGTTTGTGTTGATAGCGGATTTTCTAATGAATGAAGAAAGTGATTTATGTTGTTTGCCAAAATCATATACCACAGAACAAGTCGCAAAATTAAATGAACCGAGCCCAACACCTAGTCCCGAAGATGTCATAAAGGCGAAATTGGTATTGGAAAAGGCGGGGGCCCAAGAAAAACCGGATTTAGCAGATGCTCAAATGAATACAGCAATATATAAAGAGAGTTTTACAATGTAGAGGAAGTAGAGGAACCTACGGTTCCCCCTACGACCCCCTCCCTTTCTTTTATGGATTCTTTTAGGAATTCTTTTATGGATTCTTTTAGGGATTCTTGTTGTGTTGCCATAAAGGAATATTGAGAACATAATTATAAAATGGGGGTCCAAAAAAATTTTTTCGGCCATGTTAAAAAGACTCCAATCAATATTCCTTTATGACAGTACAACAATAATCCCATAAAAGGATCCATAAAAGAAAGGGAGGGGGTCGTAGGGGGAACCGTAGGTTCCTCTACCTCTACTATATAGTATATGTCATCGATAGATATTAGAACCATCAAAATATTATTAGATACAAATATTCCCGGAAAGGAGGTTGTTCCATTCACAAAATCTATATTATACGAGGCTGAATCGCCTGACAAAAAGGGAGAACCTAAAAAAGAACAGCCAACAATATCAACACCCCTAAGCGAACTCCCCTTTTTCACAATGGATGTAGCATATCCTGAAATGTATTTAGTATCATTGTCCTATTCACAACAAATAGAGTTTTTTTTTAATAAACAAAAAATGTCGGAAATCCTCAAATTGAAATCAAATGTAACAACACAAATCCAACAAGACGGATTGACATCAAAAGAGGCAGAAAGAAAGAAGGAAGGAGAAGAAATGAAAATAAGTGTTGAAAAACAGAAAAAGGAGAGCATTGAAGCTGATAGATTAAACCAACAACAACTTGATAAAGAAGAAAAAGAAAAGGCGGATAAACAACAGCAAGAAGAAGCTGTGAAAATGAAACTATCTACAAATATTCAACAACTAGAGACTACAACCATACAGCAGATAGAGGGCAAACCCAATGTAACATTTAGCAATGGTTATAAAGTAGGTGATAAAACATATTCAACATTTGATGACTATGTAAAAATGAAAAAGGTAGAAAATGAAGGGATCACACAGAGAGTTAAAACCACTGTAGGGTTGGAACAACTAAAAGAGATATTCAAACCAAATGAAGAGTATTTAAAGGAGTCAAGTGGTGGATTTTTGGGTATTGGTCAAACAGGAAATAGAACAAATGTAGATGAAAACAATCTTTATAAAAGCGAGTTTTGTGATAAACCGGAAAAAGGGAATACTATTCGCCTATTTGATATCAGCGCTTCAACCCCAAAATGGGAGGCATATAAAGAGGGGGTCTTATCTCTATTGAAATCGGTCCAATCAAACCCCCTTTTTGACATACCTACAGCGGATGGTGTCATAAAGGTGATAAGTGAGATTGAGACTCAAACAATAGACTATGATAAATAC
>Ga0209355_1000520_pt1 | contig 22966 bp, 14 predicted proteins | sample LauGreSBDMM110SN_3_FD_187563 | JGI IMG/M metagenome (GOLD analysis project Ga0209355, IMG submission 187563) | Freshwater lake microbial communities from Lake Michigan, USA - Sp13.BD.MM110.SN (SPAdes) (version 2) | ecosystem: Environmental > Aquatic > Freshwater > Lake | place: Lake Michigan... | reverse complement strand
ATATCATAATTCATAACTTTATCATAATTCATATTATCATAATTCATAACTTTATATTAATATTAAAATATTAATATAATAATTGCTTAAATATTAATATAATAATTAGTTAAATAATTATAAGTAGTAATACAAAAATTTTATAATATGAATGAATTGTTAATATATAAATATAAACCGCATAATATTAATGATTTATTGTTAAGTGAAAATAATAAAAATTTATTGAATAACTTCATAAAAAACAATTATTACAATATAATTTTTGAAGGTAGCTCAGGGTGCGGAAAATCAAGTTTAATAAATATAATTTTGCAAGAATATTATAAAGGAAATAAAATAATAATAGAAAGTAATGTTTGTTATATCAGTTTATTGAAAGATCAAGGAATTAATTTTTATAAAAACGAGGTGCGTATTTTCATAAATAACTGTATAAACAATAGCTATAAAAAGTTTATAGTTATTGAAGACGTGGAATTCTTTTCGGACATTATTCAAATGTATTTTTTCGAGTTAATAAAAAATCACAAAAACAGCATTTATTTCATGTTAACAACCTCTAATAAATTAAAAATAAATAATAATTTATTGCATTTACTGGATATTATAAAATTTGAGCAAGTAACTTATGCATGTTTATGGGATATATTAACACACATATTAACACAAGAAAACATTACTATTGACGAGACAATCAAGAAATATATAATAAAATTATCTAATAATTCAATAAACAATTTAATAAACAATATAGAAAAGATCATATTATTATATAATAATTTCATATCATTAAAGGACGTTAAAGAATTAGATATCGAATCGAACATTATTATAGAGCATTATGACGAATTAATTGAACATATTAACAATAGTAATAAAAAGGAAGCAGTAGATTTTATGTTAAATCTAATAAATAAAGGTTATTCTATAATCGATATATTAGAGAATTTTTTATATTATATTAAAGAAATAAATAACGCAATAAACGAAGAAAAGAAATTTTTAATAATAAAATTAATAGTAAATTTTATAAATAATTATTTCTCAATAGAAGAAGATAACATACAAATAATATTTTTTACAAATCATCTTTATAATATTATAAACAACTAACAAATAACGAACAACTAACGAACAACTAACTAACAAATAACGAACAACTAACTAACAAATAACGAACAACTAACTAACAACTAACTAACTAATAAATAATAATATATTATAATATATTATGATTTAAAGACAAAACCACAAACTATAAAGGGCAAAATCTAAAGACACCCCCTAAGAGCTTATTCTACGTGTTTCAATATTTGTCGAAGCTAAATATATAGAGTTTTCGGTACATATGATGTATACTGCCTCAATCTTGTATATTTTAACAATTGGACTGGTGTATTCTTCTTCATTTTTGACTAATAACTTTTCTTTATTTTCTTTAACTCCAATCATGACTTTTTTATCAATGGAATCCAGCCAATAATCCAACATAATAGGTTTGTCTTCATTAATAGAAATCTTCGCTATATGGGGCCATATACTTGAAGGCGGCAATACTACTTTTTCATTGTCGCTACTCATTTATATAAATGTAATACTAAAAAACTTTAAATTGTTTTTTGCTATATATAATATTATTTTCCTAAGAACCTCCTAAATATATATTGTAAAATATCTTCTTAAATAAGTTATGAAGTATATTATAATAATATTATATTATAAGGTATAATGGAATTATACATCACGTTTATAAATTCATTAAAAACATATACACATATATTTTATAAAAATATGTTGTTTAGATATATAAATAAACCTAATTATTTGGAATTTATTTATTTAAAAGGATTGTTTTTATTAAGAAATATATTTTTAATGCTAGTTATAAATGGTTCTACAAATATGACAATAACTATATTGTTAGAAAAAGCACATATATATTTTATTGAATTTTTAATTCAAATAAATATAAATTGTGCCAGTTTTGATTTAAAACTGAGAGATGCTGTTATGTTTACGTATAAAAAAACCATTTTGTCATATAAGCAAACAAACAATAACAATAATAACACCATAAAAGAGCTTGATAACAATTCAAATATACTGTGCAATATATTTTACATTGTAAACAATCTCAATTTTATTGAGTGTTTAAAAGGAGACAGAGACCAAGACAGAGACCAAGACGAAGATAGCAACATAATATGTTGTAATAAATTTATAACAAATAAATTGAACGCTATTAAAACATTAGAAAACAAGCTATTAAAAATAATGGCTGCTTCTAATAATACTAATGCTATTGATAACGATAGTAACGATCCATTACTAATAGATTTAAACAATAAAGTATTGGAATTGCGAACCACTATGGAAAAAACAATTGAAACACATGTTAAAGATGCAAACTATAATATTAATATGTTAAATAATATACACACATTACTAAACACTTATTGAATAAACACAAATTTTTTCTTTATTTTTTTATTTTGTACTTGCTTAATTTTGGAGCCTTCAGTAAATATATTATCATATTCAAGCGATAAAATATTCTTGATATATTCATATACAACATCTAACGTTGTTTCGTCACATTTACCAACAATTAATATACTTCCTGTTCTAAATATCATATAAGAAATTTTAACGTCTTTATCATTGCAATAATAAATGCACCTAATTCCTGGATATGAGCAAGGATCATAAATTGCATTAATATTATACTTATTTCGCAAAATGCTGTATAAAATCTCTCTATTAATATAAAACCCACAATGAAAATTAGAATTTATTAATACATTTTCTGTAATTCTATAATTACAAGTTATATCACTATCAATACACTTATTTAATATAGCCAATAAGTCATTAATGATTATGTTTAGCTGGTCGTCGTTTTGAATTCCTGGGATCTCTATTTTGCCAGTATTGAAAATTTTAACATGTATTTCCTTGAAAGAATTAGCAATATATATTCTTAGCGATAATACAAAACAATTATAGAAAGCACTCTTATCTTTATTACGCGTATACAATAAATCTTTTTTACATAGTCCAATGCTTAATTTCCGAATATGCTTGAATTTTTTATCAGTATCAATATGGGTAATAATTTTATTATGAACATTAGTAATATTAAGTGATTGCGCTAACATTTTTTCATATTCGTCCCTACATTCAAACGAAAATTTTATTTGTTTTTTTATAATACCTTTTTCTTGTTTGTTATAGTCGGTAATAGGTAAAAGCCAGAATGTTGTAAAAATATCAAGGCTTTTATTCAAGAACAAAATTTTTGTTTTTGTAGAAATATATATACTTGAACAATTTTTACCAAAATCTTGCTTAGGAATAGCCTTTTTTTGTAAATTAATAATGCTTCCATTTAATCTATTGAAAGCAGTATCAAGACCGTCATTTTTCACATCATCAATAGTATGATCAATAGTATGATCAGCACCATGATCAATAGTATGATCAGCACCATGATCAATAGTATGATCAATACTATCATTAATAACACCTTTTTTTGCAGCATCATTGGACTTATTATAATTAGACGTATCATTGTTTTCTAAAAACATTAGCCATTCGCCTTCAATACTCATGAATAATAACTATTAATAGTAATTGTTTATAATTGTTTATAATTGTTTCAATTATAATATTTAATATGTATTTTTAAAACATATATTTTTTAACTTAAAGAAAATCGCGACTTTTAAAACATATATTTTTTAACTTAAAGAAAGACCGCTATCACTTTTGAATAAATAATATAAATTATAGAGAATAATATTTTTATCATATAATTTGTTGTAATTATTGATAAAAAATTCCATTTTATTTATTACATTGTTATCAATATTTGATATATTATTTTTCAATATGCTATATACATATAATTTTATGAACTCGCTATAATTGAATTTATGCTTTAGCTCTAATGATAAAAATGATTTTTTAAAATATTCATAAGAGCGACTATTATTTATAATATAAAGATTTTTATATATATCATCGGTAATAAAATGTTTAATATTGTCTTTACTTAATTGTAATAAATTAATCATGGCCCTTATATCGTTTTTGAATGTATTTATAATGTTTTTTAAACATTCATCTGATACCTGTATTTTTTCATTGTTAATTATACATGTTAAGAATTTATGAATTTCATTAAAAGGAATTGTATTGAATTTTAATTTACAAAAATAGTTTTGCAAATTATTATCTATTTTCGTAATATAATTACAAATTAAACAATATCTGACATTATAATTACTATAATATTCTATTAAATATTTTAAAGCCAATTGCGCACTATTTGTCATATAGTCGACTTCGTCCAAAATAATAAACTTTGGACCTTCAAAAAACAAATTGTCACTTACTACAAAAGTATACAAATTATTTCTAATAATTTCTATACCTCTCTCATGTGACGCGTTTAGATGTATAATTTGCTTTTTATTATCTTTATAATATTTGGTTAAATAGCTATTTATTAGATTTATTACTGTTGTAGTTTTACCTGTTCCTGGTGGTCCATATAAAAGCAAATTGGGAAAATAATTTTTAGCAAGAATGTTTTTAATTAATAGCTTATTATAATTACTTAAAATAATTTTTTCTAAGTTATTTGGCCGATATTTTTCATTCCAATTCATATTTATATCATTCTTTATATCATTCTTTATATCATTCTTTATATCCATAATATTACTTATTAAATAAGTAATCAATAATAATCTATATTGTTTTAAATAATATTTTAAATAATATTTTAAATAATATTTTAAATAATAAATTAAAACAATATAAATTATATGTTATTTATTTAATTAAATGCTGCCCAAGAAAAAAGGAAGAAAACCAAAGTCCTATTATGAGAATTTAAAACTGCAAGAATTATCAAACAACTCTTTAACTCTAACAAATGATGTAATAAATGATGTAATAAACACATTAATAGACGATGTAATAAGTGGCGCCAATGAAAATATTCTAGACATTTCTAAGGCCGTTGTTCATAAAAAGAGAGGTAGAAAACCCAAAGGAGGAATAATTATAGAACAAAATAAAATAGAAATACAAACCGAAATAAAACCAAACATTATTTTACATTTAAATTGTAAATTAAATGATATAATTACCGGAGAGCTTAACTACGATCCGACCGTTTATAATATAAAAGAATTTGATAATATGAATATTAAATACGATTATATTGAAAATAAAAACGATAATACTATAAATAATGATGACAATATAAATAGTATAAACAATGCAAACAATGCAAACAATATAAACAATGCAAACAATATAAACAATACAAACAACAATTCAAATAATTCAAATAATTCAAACAATTCAAACAATGCAAATAATGCAAACAATGCAAACAATTCAAACAATGCAAACAATGCTAATGACACTATGTTCTTTAATAACGAAGAAAGCATATTAAATAATAATGAAAAAAATTTATACAATAAAGCTTTATCAAAGAAATTAGAAGATTTATCTAAACAACTAAAAACTAACAATATTAATAAAAAAAGTGCATGCTTTTGGTGTACATATAATTTTGATAATCAAACAATACTTATCCCAAAATATGAAGTTAAGAATACATATTTTTGTTATGGGAATTTCTGTAGCCCGGAATGTGCGTGCTCTTATTTGATGAATGAAAATATAGAGAGCTCTCAAAAATTTGAGAGATATTATTTACTTAATAATATATACGGTAAAATTTATAATTATGAGAAAAACATTAAATTGGCACCATCGCCTTACTATACATTAGAGAAATTTTATGGAAATTTAAATATTCAAGAATATAGAAAATTATTAAAACACGAGCGACTGCTATTAGTGGTAGATAAACCGTTATCAAAATTAACACCTGAATTATATGACGAAAACGAAGACTATATACTAAATAACAAATCCATTAATAACAAACAAAATTGTAATAAGACATATAAAATAAATGTAAAATAGATTTTTTGCAAAATAATAAATATTTTTTGCAAAATAATAAATATTTTTTAAAATTGTTTTAAAATATTTATTAAACTAATTTAAAATATAACTATCAATATTTATAACATGGATAGCGATTTAACGTTGCTTATTAATAAATTATCGCAAGATATTACACAATCTTTAAGGTCAAATTTTACTGTTTTTATAGAAAAAAATAAAGCAAATAATGAACTAATGAATAGTGTAAAAACATTATTGGCGAAGCTACCTGAACATATTGAATTAAATGAAAAATTTATTGAATTAAATGAAAAATATAATAAACTAACACATGACTATGATGAGTTACTTGAAAAATATAATGCATTAAAAGAGAGCAAAGGTAATATTGTTATTAATGTAAATGAGGTTGCTGAACAGAGCTCAAAAATTATCAAATTAACAAGCAAAAGTGCTGAAAAAAATACATGTGAATTTGATTTAAAAAAACATGAAATTACACGAGTAAACGCAGTATTAGAAGAGGAAGAGGAAGAGGAAGAGGAAGAGGAAGAGGAAGAGGAAGAGGAAGAGGAAGAGGAAGAGGAAGAGGAAGAGGAAGAGGTAGAGGAAGAGGAAGAGGAAGAGGAAGAGGAAGAGGTAAGTTTTAGCGAAGCAAAAGCAAAAGAAGAAGTAAACGCAGTAAAGGAAGAAGAGGTAAGCATTAGCGAAGCAAAAGTAGAAGAAGATGAAGAAGTAGAAGATGAAGAAGTAGATGAAGAAGAAGAAGATGAAGAAGAAGAAGATGAAGAAGTAGAAGATGAAGAAGTAGATGAAGAAGAAGAAGAAGAAGAAGATGAAGAAGAAGAAGAGGTAAGCATTAGCGAAGCAAAAGCAAAAGGAAAGGAAGAAGAAGAAGAGGTAAGCATTAGCGAAGCAAAAGCAAAAGCAAAAGGAAAGGATGAAGATGAAGAAGAGGTAAGCATTAGCGAAGCAAAAGCAAAAGCAAAAGGAAAGGATGAAGATGAGGTAAGCATTAGCGAAGCAAAAGCAAAAGGAAAGGATGATGAAGAAGAGGTAAGCATTAGCGAAGCAAAAGCAAAAGGAAAGGAAGAAGAAGAAGAAGAAGATGAAGAAGAAGAAGAAGAAGAAGATGAAGAAGAAGAAGAAGAAGAAGAAGAAGAAGAAGAAGAAGAACTAGTTTCAATTACTATTAAAGGTAAAAATTACTACAAAAACGAATTAAACAATGCTATTTATGAATGCTTACCTAACGAAGATATTGGAAAATGTCTTGGAAAATTAGTCAATGGAAAAATTAGCAAATAGCTAAAAAAAAAAATAATTAATAAAAAAATAATTAATGAAAAAACTCATCATAATTAAGTTCTATGTTTTCCTCTATAATTTTATATGAATTATTAATTTTATAGTTAATATATTGTTCTATAAGCTTCATAATTCTGTTGTATACTAATTTGATATGGCTTTCATCATATTTGTCAGATACAAATATATGTAGTAACAAATTTTTTTTATTTGTACAATACAATTGAGTATTACAAAATATAAAATTAAAATTATTATATTCACTACTATATTTAGTTAATATTTTAGTAAATATTATATCTTGTTGATCAATATGTTTTAATAAATTATTTTGATATAATATAAAATTATTGTAAAATATTTTGATAATGTAAGTAATATCGTTCAATTGCCATATTTGGTATAAAAATATGTTTTTGTCTATACAATCACAAAATGCAAAATTATCCAATATTTTTTTATATATTTTTAAGTCAGCGCTAGATAAATTAACATTAAATAATTTAATTATGTTTTCATGTAATAACAAACTTAGGCTTGTTCTATCTGAATAATTTATTATATCTAAATTATCCAAATTAAATCTATGTTCAAGTAAATTCTTTGTCAATAATTTTATATTGCTGTTGTTAATAATAGTATTATTAGTAGAATTATTGATGTTATTAAATTTTAATTCTATAATATTATTGCAATAAAAATAGTCTATATTTATTAATTTATAAAATTTATTATCAAGATAATCTAAAATATTATTTACAATAATAGTACTATTATTTAAGTCAAAAATAGCAGGATATAATTTTAGAAGTATATTTTTTAATTGACTATTTGATGGGGGGCTAATTTTTAATAAAGTAGAAATTTTATATAATTCTGTAAATTTTTTCTCTTCTTGTAATGTATTTATAAATATAAAAGGTATTGACTTATGACTAGTCTTTTTTTTTAGTAATTTGATCAAATTTGTAAAATAGCTCTTATCGCTATAAGAATAATAGTTTATATTATCTACAATTAAAGCATTACTATGTTTATTATTGTAAAACATGGAATATACATCACTGTGGTTTGTCATGTTGATCAATTCATCAACACTTAATTTATTTTGATTACAATCAATATAATTAATATTGTATTTTAATGAGTTAAGAATGTTTTTAATTATAGTGGTTTTACCTATCCCAATATCGCCATATACATATAAAAATTTTTGTGAATTAGTCTTATCTAAATTTTTAATATAATTGATTACATTAGTATATATATATTTAATATCATTAGCATTATAATAATTTATATATTCCATCTATTATTTTTATTAACATTATTTTTATGTATTTTTTTAATTAAATGAGTTAAATTATATTTACTTATAATTTCTATTATAAGATCTTTACATTTTTTATTATTGGGTATATTGCATTTATTGGTTATATTGCTATAATAATAGAAAAAATCAATCAAACTATAAAAAGATAGATTTTTATAGTATATAGCATTATGCTTTTTAATAACTAGCTCTCCACTAACCAACTTTTGCACATATAAATTTAACACTATTGTGCTAAAAATTAGCAAATCATATTTTAATAAATAATAATAATAATTATAATTATTAAAATTATTAATGATATTTGGATTGGCATTATAATGATTATAATGATTATAATGAATATTAAGGAAGCGAGAATTATAATATTTATTGAAATTTTCCTTGTTTAAGCTATATTTTAGTAATGGATCAATATATGTCCATATTAAATTTAACACTTCATTAGGTAATGAAGCATATAATTCTTTTGACATTTTATATATATTTTTATTATTTATAAATATATTATAAAAAATAAAAATAAAAATAAAAATAAAAATAAAAATAAAAATAAAAATAAAAATAAAAATAAAAATATCATGTTTTAAATTAACTTATTAACTTATTAACTTATTAACTTATTAACTTATTAACTTATTAATTTTGTTATTTCATTAATATTAAGTTTAATTAATTCATTTTCACGCTTTAAAAGGTCTAGGTCTTGAGTTAAAATAACGTAGTCTTGACTAATAGTTTTTAATAAATTAGTCTTGTACTCTAGTTCATCTAACTGTAAACTAAGTTTATTTATAATAGCCATTTGCTCTTGAAAAGCTTTAATCAATATAACATCAAAACAACTATATTTAACAGATTTATAGCTTTCTGTTTTACCAAGATTAATATCTTGTATGCTTAATATTCCATTATTAACTAAAGTCGGAAATAGCTGCTCTAATTCTTGCGCAACAACACCAATTAGTTTAGTGCCTTTAGAGCCTTTCAAGTTATAATTAACAACTCTGACTTTCAGTAGATCTGCTAATTTAGGATTAGTATCAACTATATTTTCTTTTAATCTAACATCACTAAAAGTAACACGATCCTTATAACGAATGTCTCCATTTGCTTTAAAATTAATAGTATTATTATTGGTGGGATTTGAATACGTAGTACGTGAAAACCATGTTGCTATTACAGTAGTTGATATTTCAGTAGGAAAATAAGATGAAGAAAATCCACTTGAATGAAATAAAAAATTATTAAAAATAGTAAAAGTGTTTTTTGATGGATAATCAGTAGTTGTTTTAAAAAAGATTGCTTGCGCATTATTGCCTAGTGACCGATTATTCCACCCACGATTTGCAAATTCAACCCCTTGCTCAGATAAATTATTTGGTTCATTTATAGCAAAATTTTGATAGTTCCATAGATCTCCAGTAATCCATTCCCAATTTCTTGATGTTTTACCACCTGCGCCTTCAGAATTAGTAGGATTAGTTACTCTCTTTCCACCTATCCATACACTATTGTTTCTAGCACTAATTTTAACAAGTTCATTTTCTACTTCGTTTTGTATAGATGCCAAAAAACGACTGGATGTTGCTCTATTATTATGTATCGTCCAAGTATCAATCCGTGTATCTAAGTCATATTTTTTAGTAGTACCATTAAAATGAAATTTAAAATTTGGAGCTACAATTATAGTGTTTGTATTTGTAATTTTAATACCGCCAGCACTAAAAAAATATTCATCACTGTCAACACTCGAATTATTAAAGTCTCGTTTTCGAGGCATCAATGTTGCTAACCTATTTAATGAACTATCTGTTAATTTCCAATATTCAACATAACCTCTTACCTTCCTATTAGCTAATATATCAATAAGAACATCAGGAAAACCTATAGCAAATACGCAATCATTATTAGTAGAGCTAATATTACTAATATCAAGACTTCTAGGTCCGGCTGAAATACGAGTAGTGCTAGTATTAGGGTAAGTAAATGTTATAGCAGAACTAACATAATCTATAGTCTTAATAGGTGTCCAATCATTTGTAGTCCACTTATAAATAAAGACATAATGTGTATTTGATACAATAATTTTCTCAGCATCAGAAGTCATTTTAAAAGCTATAATATTCTTATAATTATTATAACTAGAACCTAATGTTTGGCGTGAACCTCTTATAGTATTATCAGTAGTTGTGCAGTTGTATGTATAAAATTTATCATCAACACTAAATCCTAATACACTAGGACTTTGAGAAAGTGTTACAAAATAACCAAAATTCGTATTAGTAGATACACCGAGAACACTAGCGCTATAACTTGTTAAAGGATTAGACCCCCAACTCCCTCCTGCTACACTATATAAACCGTTAGAGAATGACCAAGTTCCGCTACTATAACTATATACTTTTATAATATTTCTTGTATCACCAAAAGCTAGTATTAATTGTGAAGTAGCTGAATCAGTAACATAATTAAAATTTATAGCAAGATTTTGAAGATTTTTTCTCCAGTTTTCTGTAAATTGTGTCGGTATTATTCCAACGCTAGTCTCAGTATATGCCGAAAAATTAACACTAATAGAAGACCCTAATGTAGTCCAGCCATTAGCATTTCTAATATATACAGTAACGTCACTTGCTTTACCAAGAGCAACAAACATCCCATCATTAGTAACTGCTATACATGAATAACTTGTAGGTATGCTATTATCATTAAATATTGAAACATAATTTGAATTGTTGTTACTATTTTCAGAAATTTTAAATGAACCAGTTGTTAAACCATTATTAGTATTATAGCTATTTACATATGAAAATGTATCATATTCATATTTTAGAGTTCTTACTTGTATTTCCTCGTCAATTACATTAGTTACATCATTATTAATATTGCTAGCATAGTTAGTAAAGTATTGAATTGTTTGAGTGTTAGAGCCACCAGCAATATCTGTGAAACCACTAACATTTCTATTATTGGAAGTAGTATTTGAGGGATTATCTGGAAGGTCAAGGACTTTTATTGCTGTAGCTGTTGCTATAATAGAACCATTGCTTGAAGATACAAGTAGTGGCAGTTTTACATTAGTTTGAGAAATATTTGTTGATGTATGAAAAACAGTAGATGTTGTACTAGTATTAGCATCTTGAGGTCTATTTGTTGTAGTACTAGAACCAACAGGAGTGTCGCCTCCTGTATATGATGAATTATAGGTTGTTGATATCTGGCCATTAAAAAAATTCTGATAGTCCCAGTTGGTTCCATCGTCCCATTCCCAATCATTACTAGTTCTGCCAGTAATATTTGAGCCTGATTTACGTTTTGCTCCAATGTATATAGTATCAAAACCAGCTTGTTGCGCGAAATCTGCAACTGTTGTATTTTCAGGAGAATTATGAATAGAAACTAATTTGTATGTAATGTAAGTGCTTGACAAGTTTATAGCATTAGTTCTATGATCTTCCCAATTACGAAAAGTGTTGTCGGCATATAGTTCATTATTTGGTTGCACCTGGGTTACTATAGTATCTCTGTAATTTATATTTTTAAAAATTGCTTTTGCAGTAGCTGTTTCACTAAAATCATACAAGTCTCCATTTGAAAATATTGCTGCGCGAGTTCCAAGTAGTGGTCGACCCGAAGACCAAGCAGTATTACTATCCCAAGAAGTATTATCATACCATTTCCAGTTTGCTCTTCGTGATGCCAGGTTGTAGGCGTAACGAATTACTACAATACCCGAACCACCTGCACCCGAAGGTAGGCCATAACCTGGATCGGTTCCTCCACCACCTCCACCTGTATTGGGAACAGCATCTGTATATAGTGCAAATGGACTACTACTAGTACTAACGAGACGATTAGCTATTGCATGCAAATGTAATGTATAATCATCATCAATAGGAATGATAGTAAATAATAATGTTCCTGTATTATCAGCTATAAAGGTAAGATTAAAAATTATTCCCATATAAGAACCGCTGTCTAGCCCATATATATTTGGATTAAGCACCGCACTAATGCCATTAGCTGTAAATGTTTGATTTCTACCACTACTATGCCCCCAACCAATTGAGAAGATACTTGTCTTATATGTTGCTCCAGGTGTGAGATTTCTAAGTGTTATTGTACGCGGAGAACCACCACCATATAAGAACTGGGAAGTGAGTGCAACTCCTGTTCCCGATACACTACCAGTGCCAAAGCCATCATAATAAGCTATACCGCCCCCAATAGAAAAATTATATCCAGACAAAGCACTAGCTTGAAAAGGTACTCCATTAACTGTAGCTGCAACTGCCATATCGCCACCCAAATTCACCGCAACTGTATAAGTTGCATTACTATCAAGTCCTGTACTTGCATCATTTGTCCAGGCATTATATGTCCATAAATATGTATTAGCATTACTACTATTCCAAGGGACACCATTTCCACCCCCGTATGTTCCGTTTCTAACATTATACTCCCCTCCATATGCTATACCGGCGGTGCTTGAATCGCTGCCTGCTCCTCCACCTCCGGCATAATATTTTGTTGTGCCTGTAATTGAACTACTAATTCCAATAGCACCATCTTTACTCGGATAGTGCCCCACACTTTCCGCTGGAGAACCAGCACCACCACCGCCACCACCAGTAGATTCATTTATTCGTGCAGATCCACTATTTCCTTGTTGGTAGATACCAGAACCACCAGATGATGTATCACCTGCGCTTGCACCACCACCTGAACCGCCATTTCGTCCGATTTGTGTACTCCAACCACCTCCACCTCCTCCTCCTGTTGTGGTAACTAATGATCCTATCGAAGACGAACCACCGTCATTACCTGGTGAGTTAGCAAAAGCACGAGCACCACCTGCTCCAACAGTAATATTATAAGAACCAGCAGTTAATGTGGTTGTTCCTGTAAGAACTCCTCCAGCGCCTCCACCACCTCCTCGTCCGGCACCACCACTACCACCTCCCGCTACAACAAGATATTCGACATTAGCAGTATGCGTCATTGCTAATGTATGAGTTCCAACCTGGTTGAACTCGTGGTATATATAATCATTATCAGCATAAATAATACCCCCACTACTATATGAATTTATTATAGTAGCATCTATGAAGTATGCGGCAGTGGGATTATTTGCAGTTATTGCATCTGTAACTTTTGTTCTTTCATCAGAACTTGAAATAACTGCTAAAGTTCGTTCTGATGTATTTGCATTTCTATGCTGTTGCCATGTCTTATTTTCGTCTTCCGCTTCATATCTAGTAGTAACAGGGCCGTATGTTGTTGTTGTATGAGCCTGTGTTATTTTTCTATATACAGCTTTCGCCGTACTTCTGATGCCGTCAATATCATACCACTTTCTTCTCCCCATAGCATTTATATCTGTATATCTTATAAACTGCATAACTATATTAGATCCTTCTTGATCAGGTTGAACTTCAAAAGTAGTATGAGTAGGGGTTGATGTCCATACACGTGTATATCTAATAGTATATGCACTAGTTACGGTAGTAGTTGCTATATTTGTTGTTTGTATAAGCGAATAACTCTCTCTTATATTTGTATCTTCAACATTATCATCAATATAAGTTATAGCATAAGGAAATACTAATTCATCACTAACTTTTGCACTATTAACTTTAACTAAAGAGCTATTTAAATAACTTAATCTAGGATATATATTGGGCGGACTTGACACTACTGACACAATAGCGCTTAAATCATTAGTCCTTAAAAAATTTCTATTAAGACATAAATCAAAATCGGACTTTATATATACACTATTACTAATACTTGTTATGTTATTAGTTAGCTGACTAAATGAACTTTCTAATAAGCTTCTTTTAGTAATATTTGTATTAAGACATAAATCAAAATCTGCTTTTGAATAAAGACTTATACTCAAATCGCGCAAAATCCTATTTGTATTGCTAAAATCAGTAATACCTTTAGAAATAGTTACAAAATCACTAGATAAAACTTGATTTAAATTCTGCGAATTTAATTTAAATATTCCATAAATATCTAAAGTATTAAAACTCATGTCCAAGTTTTTACTCAGGTCATTGGCTATAGTACAAGACCCATCTAAAAATCCAGAAAACTTGGCACTGTTTATTTCATTAAATTTTAAACTATTAGAACCTATATTAAATCTATTAGCAACACTAGGAATAATATTTCCAGAAACACTAACTTCTCCTATAGAAACGTCAAAGTAATTATTCAATTTAACGTCTGGAAATAATTGTGAATAATATAATTTTTCACAACTAATATCACCGTAAAAAACACTAATATTACTAATATTTGTAACAGTTTCTTCAAAACTGAGCCCAATATTTAAAGGTTTGCTAATTTCTAATTTAGCATAATCATCCGAACTTTTAATAATAATAGGAGTATTATAATTTGAATTTGAATTTGAATTTGAATTTGAATTTGAATTTGAATTTGAATTTGAATTTGAAAATTTAATATAACATTTACTGTTTAATGAAGTATCTAATACTAAACTATATAATGAAACATCAGTAAACACAGCTTTAGCTGGATTACTATTATTAGATTTATCAAATCCAATAGGAGTATTATAAATATAAGAGTTAAAAATATTCATATTAGAAAAATCCGTTAATACTACATCACTATTATTAATACTACTATCATAAAACATGCTGTTATTAAAATTAACTCCACGAAATCGCGTTTCAGATGCCACAGTATCTAAAACAGTATCATCTACTAGTCCTCTTCGATACTTAAATATTCCATCCAAATATATATTTCCTATAATAGTTAGTCCAGTTGTATAAATTATTCCATTTAAACACAAATCATTTACATTAATAAAGTTGGTTTTTAATATATTAGAAATGTCTAAATTATTATTTATAGTCATATTATTGTTAACAACAACTTGCTTATTATTTTGTGGTGTAACTAAAACTATATTATTTTGAGAACTCTCAATAACTAAATTATTATTAATTGGTCCAAGATTTAGGGATGAATTTATTGTTTGATTGTTATGATAAATATACGATGAATTAATCTTCCAAGGAAGATTACTATTATTATAATTTGTGTAACTAATATCATGTTTATAATTATAATTAAGAGACATTTATAATAAGTATAATAATTATACTTATTATAAAAATTATTTTTATATTTATAAAAAGTATAAAAAGTATAAAAATTATAAAACTTATAAAAATAATAAAAATACTAAAATAATAATATTTTACATAGTAGTTTGTGTACATGCTTTAGGATTATTTGTAATTCCGTCCCAATGTATATTGCAATTTTTTGCCCATTTAGATTTTTCGCAGATGATATCATTAGCAGAAGTCCCACTAACATTAAATTTAGTGGTTGGATAATTCCTACATTGAGTTGTTGCATATCCATCATTTATTTGATTATTTCTACATATTATTTCACCGGCTCTATTATATGTAACATTCCAATAGTCGGGACAATCAGTAACAACAGGAGGAAAGGTTTCTCCTTCTAAAGTTCTAACTATAAGAATACCTACTATTATTAATCCCAATATTAATAATATAGTAGAAACAATTAAAACAATTTTATTAAATTTAGTTATCATTAGATTATTAGATTATATAAATAATATATATTTTATTGAACAATTACATAAAATAATTAAAACTAATTAAAACTAATTAAAACTAATTAAAACTAATTAAAACTAATTAAAACTAATTAAAACTAATTAAAACTAATTAAAACTAATTAAAAATTATATTATAATATAATAAATGTCAAAGTCAAATTTAAATGCAAATGGAAAAATCAACATAATGGGTCCTAATACTTCCACATTATTTTCAATGATGGATAAAATACCGATAAACACAAATACAAACTATCAAAATGTATTAGCGGGCACAATTCAACGCTCACCATTGTCGGATAGTTATTTTTCAAAGCAAAATATTCAATATATACAAAATGGAATAAGGCAAGGAGTTTATGATAAATCGCAAAGACGAATAGCAGTAGATCAGCAACCCGAGGATCAAATAGTAATGGTCATGAGATCAATGTATTTACAATATTCTAAAAATTTAGATACTAATATAGAAGCACAAGTAAAAGACTTAAATGGACTAGTATTAAATTTTTGTATAAATAATGTATTTAATGAAGCAGTAGCTTATTTAAAATATAGAGAAGACGCTAGCACTATGCATATTCCAATAACACATCCAATTTATTCAAATAAAACAAATAAAGTATTAGAACAAAAACCATGGTTTTAAACTAAAACTAAATCATATGAATGTTACACAATGCTATTTTTTCCTAATTTACTCAAAATTTCATTTAATTTATATTTTAAAATAACATTCTCTTCTTTTAAAGTATTTATAGAATTATTCAACGATTTAGTGTGTTCTTGTAAATCTTTATAAACATTGTAGTCATCATTTAATGTTGTTATTTTGGTCTCAAGTTTATTAATAATTTCTTGCTCTTCTTGTAAGGCTTTAATTAATATTAATGTAAAACAACTATATTTAACAGATTTATAGCTTTCTGTTTTACCTGCACTAATATCTTCCAGACTTGGTTCATTTTCTGAAACTAGACTAGGAAAAATAGTTTCTAACTCTTGCGCAATGACACCTATATGCTTATTACTACTAGCTAAACCTTTTAGATTATAATTAACAACTCTAACTTTTAATAAATCTTGTAATTTAGGACCTGTATTAACAATGTTTTCTTTTAATCTAATATCACTCCAACCACTATAAGAATTATTTATATTAGTAATGTCTCCATTTGCGTGAAATCTTATAACGGGATTGTTTGAAGTTAGCCAATCAGTTCTCCATTCGCTAATTATTGTGCTATTATAACCACTATCGATTTTTTGTATATAATTACCTGAGCTTTCAAAAATAAACCTGTCATCAAAAATTCTAAATTCGGTTGCATTTGTAGGACTTATTTTTACATAATTTGTATTTAAACATGTGTCTACAAATGCACGCGAATATACATTTCCACTTAAGCCAACAATTCTTCCGCTTAGTTCTTGAAATGAAAGTTCAAATGCTGGTCTTCTAACATAAATAGTATTAAGACATAAGTCAACAAATGCACGCGAATATACATTTCCACTTAAGCTAACTATTCTTCCACTTAGTTCTTGAAAAGAAAGATCTGCCCCTGAAATAGTTAAATAAGTGCCTGTTAAAGTCTCGTTTAAATTCATTCCATTTAATCTAATAATTCCGTTAATATCTAAATTATTAAAACTCATGTCCAAGTTTTTTTTCAAGTCATTGGCAATAGAAGCAGTTCCGCTTAAATCTCCAATAAATCGACTACTATATATTTCATTAAATTTGTAATCGGTGGAACCTATATTAAAAGTATTATTAATAGGAATAATATTTCCCGAAATACTAATAGCGCCAATAGAAACATCAAAATAATTATTTAATCTAATGTCAGGATTTAATTGCTTATAATATAATGTATTGCAACTAATATCACCATTAAAAATGCTAATATTGCTAATATTTGTATTTATTGGTCTTGTTCCAATTATTAAAGGTTTATTAATTTCTAATTTAGAATAATCATTAGAGCTTTGAATAAGCGTAGGTAAATCATTATTAATAGCATTCGGAAATTTAATAACATTTTGACCGTTTTGTGATCCGTCAAATGTCAAGCTTAATAATGAAACGTCGGTAAAAACCGCCTTGGATCGTAATATATTATTATTTTTATCATATCCAATAGCACTATTGGAAATGTAAGAGTTATTTATAGTACACAAGAAAATTTCTGATGAAATTATTTCACTATCACTAATGTCTCCGTTATCGAAATTACTTTGAGAGAAATAAGTTTTTTCACCATCAAAACCTGCCACCCTACCAACTGTATCAAAAAAATTGACTTGCCCTATTATATTAACGTTTCCAACAATATTTACGCTATTTGAATTATTTAAATATAAAGTATTTGACAATGAAATATCATTAGCACTTAGTTTATTTGTATTAATAATATTAGAAACATCTAAATTATTATTTACAGCCATACTATTTTTAACAATAACATTTTTATTTGCTGCTGTAGACATTATAATATTGCTAGTTGCGCTTTCTATTATTAAATTATTGCTTATTGTTCTAACTTGCGAAGAATAAGAACCGTCATTATAATTTTGATTATTATGATATATATATGTTGTATCAAACATAAAGGGTAATCCTGATTTATTATATTCAATATAACTAATATCATTGGTAGAATTATAAACAATTAAATTCTTAATATTTGGACTAGTCATTTTTTTTATATTATATTATATATTTTATAATATAAAATCATACAAAATTAAATAATTTTTTAAATAATTTTAGATTAACTTTTTAATGTTTAGTTCTAGTAGCACGCATTTTATTGCCTCCCTTTTTCTTATGTCTTCTGCTATGTTTATTACCCCCCGTTGATAATTTACTCGCATTACTATCCAAATGCTTATATTCTTTCCATATTTTATCTAAGTGATAATAAAAATCAATTCTAGCATTATTTTCATTAGTTGTTGCTACTTTTAGTTTTTTAAAAGCACCAATAAAAATAGTATAAAAAATAATATAAAAAAAAATAATAAATATAATATAAATTATTGTTCTAAAATCTCTATTTATCTAAAATCTCTATTTATTTATTTTTGCTTCTTAGATTTTTTGGACTTATCTTCACTTTTAACATTACTTTCCAAAAATTGGCTATAAGCAATTTTTAATGCATCTAGCTCTTTTAGCCACATATGCTCTAAAGTAGATGCATTAATAGTAGCTAATTCGTTTTTCTTAAGCTCGTGCTCGTTTAATAATTTTTCGACATTTTCTTTACAAACCGAATCCATAGGCATTTTTACCAAATAATTGTAGTCATGTGTCTCTCCCAAATCAAATTTAAAGTCCTCCATAATTTTATAAATTGTGTCTTTCGACTTCTTACGCAAATCAATCTTATCATCTAAATTATATTGAATAAAACGCGCTTTATTGCTTAACACTTTAAGTTCGCACTCAATCTTCTGTATAATATGCTTCTTTCGTTTGGCATAATAATCATAACGAATAACATAATAAGTGTCAATAATAGCATATACATTGTCATATTTATTTAATTGCTCCTTTTCATTAAATAAATGCATATTAGTAGTACACTGGCTAGTATATAGCTTCAAGTATTTTTCTAATCCATTAATGCCATAATCGTGTTCTTCCGAGACTAATTTAGATAAAATTCCCGGATAAAATGACACCTCAAAATCGACATTAATGTCGGTAGACATATCCACAAAATCTTTGACATATTCATCGTTACACTTTGAAGATTTGCTTTTGCTAGATTTTGCATCTAAAATTCCTTCCAAAAATTCTTTATAATCTTGTGTCCATGTTCCTACAGGAAGCTCGCTAATGCGAATTTTGTCTGGACTAATTGTTTCATAACATCCCTTAATAATGTATTTTTTATATGTTGTGTCACAAGAGTAAATCTTCCCCTTAAAACCTTGATAATAAGGTTCAATTAACAATCCTTTAAGGTCGCTTTCACAAACATTATTTAATTTTGCCTCTAAATAGTTAATAATTTGAATAGGATTATAGCACATAATATCTGTGCTAAACCCTGTTCCTATTCCTTTTGTTCCATTTACAAGGATCATCGGAATAATAGGCATATAATAAATCGGTTCAACACTCGACCCGTCATCATCAATATAGTCTAAAATAGCATCATCAAGCTCGGAAAATATTTTGCGTGTAATAGGATTTAAATACGTGAAAATATACCTTTCAGAGGCTGCATCTTTGCCGCCTTGAAGACGTGTTCCAAATTGTCCTTCCGGCTTAAATAAGTTAATATTATTTGAGCCGACAAAATTTTGAGCTAAACCAATAATTGCTCCATTTAAACTTGCTTCACCGTGATGATAACATGACTGCTCAGAAACATAGCCGCTAAATTGGGCGACTTTAATTTCACTATTTAATTTCTTTTTAAGAGCAGAATATAGGATTTTTCTCAAACATATTTTAAGACCGTCACAAATGTTGGGAATAGAACGCTCATTATCATAAATAGAGAAATGTATCATGTCATTATTTATAAATTCGCCGTAAGTTACACACGATTTGGAGGTATTTAAATAGCTAGAGCGATCATAATTAGAAAGCCACTCTTTGCGGTCATTTGCTCGTTTCTTATTAAATACTTTGTCAATGCTTTCTCTACATGTTTCAACACTTGTAAAATTTACAATCTTTTTATGTGCAAAATATTCTTTAAACTCTTTGCTTGTGCTTGTTCCAAGACCCTTATAATATTTGACGGTCCATTTAGCAAAATCGCTGTTTTCTTTTTTCCAATGCTCATATTCGCCATTATTATAAAAGGGAATTACTTCTTTGCCGTGTGTTGCTTTTAAAATAGGAGTATTCATGTAGCCAATAAATTCGGGTATTTCAATTAATGAACTCCACTCGCTTTCAATCATATTAATAGCGAGCCCTTTAATATGACTACCGTCTAAATCTTGGTCTGTCATAAATAAGAGCTTGCCGTAACGTAGCTTACTATTAACGTCTTGTAAAGAATACGTTTTTCCATGCTCTAGTCCAACAATTTGTTTAATTTCGCTGATTTCTTTATTTTCGCCAATTTTACCAATACTTTCGCCTCTAATATTAAACATTTTGCCTTTCATTGGATATACACCAATAATGTTTCTGTCTTCACGTGAAAGACCCGAAATAATGCCGGATTTAGCGGAGTCGCCTTCACAAAGAATTAATACACATTGCGACGATTTTGCAGTTCCGGCAAAATTAGCATCTACAAGTTTAGGAATATTGCGAATAGTTTTACATTTAGACCCGTCGCTTTTCTTAACTGCTTTATTTTCTTTGACTTCTGTTAAATTACACGCAGTAGCCATTACGCCCATTTTTGCCAATTTTTCAATAAATTTGCCGGATATCTCGCATGACGACCCAAAATTAGAAATGGCGCTATTTAAATAGTCTTTGGTTTGACTATCAAACGCTGGATTTTCAATAGTACAATTTACGAAAATCATAAGTTGCTCTTTAATAGATGCCGGCTTAACATCAATATGCTTTTTTTCTTTAATATAAGTTGTTAATTTCCGCACAATCTGATTAACAATATATTCAACATGCTTACCTCCTTTTGAAGTAAAAATCCCATTTACAAAACTTACTTGAGTAAATTCTTCATTTGGTGCTAAGCAAACCGCATATTCCCACCGCTCATTTGCTTGTTCATAAATTCGATCTTTGTCCGCCTTTGATCCAATATATAGATCAATGTAATTCATAAATGTTTTAATGTCAACCGGAATAGAGTTGTATTTTACTTTGATTGATTTATTTGTAACGGCAGCAATATCATAAACTCGCCGCCTTAATAGCGCAATAAAGTCTTTGTCAAAACCTTCAATGCCTAATCGCTTAAAATCTGGCTTAAAACTCACGCTTGTATAAGGTTTAGTTTTGCATTTTGTAATTTTAGGTTTTTCAATAATGTTTAAGTTATCCTTAAATTCTTGAACGTATTTTTGCCCGGTTTTAGCATCAACAGTTTCAATCTTGCCCCATGTTGACCAAATTAATACAAGCTTAAAACCGAACCCGTTTTTGCCTCCTACAATTTTCTTTTCTTCTTTAATATAATTAGTAGATGTTCGCAAATTAGCGAAAATAAGTTCAGGGATCCAAACTTTATATTCAGGATGAATTGAAACGTCTATACCGTTTCCGTCATTTGTTAGTGTAATAATTCCGGTATCGTCAATAGATATGTCAATCTTTGTAACAGGATAATTGTTTTCATCATTTGTTAAAGATGGAACTGAAGCCATTAATTGCTCCATACGAATAACATGATCGCGACAATTTACAATACCTTCATCAAATAATTTATATAATCCGGGAATATAAGTAATTTGCTTTTCAACAATTTTATGTGTTGCTTCATCGTAAATATGAACATTAGAACTAATTTTTTCAATAGAACCAATATAGGTATCTGGATTATCTAATACATGCTCTTTGTCGGACTTTTTTTGATATTTCTTGGAAAGATCATCGTTGGAAGCCATATTAAAATTATTATGTGATTACTATTTATATAAATATTTAAAAAATTTCAATTTTTATTATAAATATTATAAAATATTTTAAAATATTATAAAATATAATATAATATTTTTTATTTAATATTTTA
>Ga0209355_1000518_pt1 | contig 22969 bp, 19 predicted proteins | sample LauGreSBDMM110SN_3_FD_187563 | JGI IMG/M metagenome (GOLD analysis project Ga0209355, IMG submission 187563) | Freshwater lake microbial communities from Lake Michigan, USA - Sp13.BD.MM110.SN (SPAdes) (version 2) | ecosystem: Environmental > Aquatic > Freshwater > Lake | place: Lake Michigan... | reverse complement strand
TGCCATAATTAATTATATTTCGGTGGATGATTATTTAGATTTTATATTTAAAAAGGATATAACAACAAAATATAAACCAAGAAAAAAAGGCATTAGGGAGCCAATTGAATTTGAGTATGTTAGTGTAGAGGGACAAGAAGAAGAAAAGGGACAAGAAGAAGAAAAAGGACAAGAAAAAGAAAACAAGAAAAAACCGAAGACAAGAATATTAAAGAGTAAAAAATTAAAGAACAAAATAATTCTTGAAGAAGAAAAAGAAGAAGAAATGTTTGAAATAGAACCACCTAAAAGAAAAACCAAAAAACAAAGAGAGAAAAAAATAAAGACAAATCCTCCTGGTAAAAGAGGCACAAGAAAAAGACCAATTGAATTAGTTATACAAGAGGATGTATAAATTTATTAGTTTGGTGTAATATTATAAAATGATATATATTTTTGATTAAAAAAATATTCACGTTTTATAATTTTATTATTATATTTGGTTAGTTTTATTTTAACTCTTCCAAATAATGGATTATATTCGTAAAATTTTTTTAATTTAATATGTAATAATATTTTAGAAAAATATATTTTTGATGTATTCTTTATGTAATAATGAATCATATAGTAATGAAATAAAAATGGTCTAAAAATATCAACTAATATTTTTTTTGGAAAGTGTTTATGTATTAATAATTTTTGTGTATATTTATTATTTTCTAACATATAAAATACACTTGTATATAAAAGTATATATGGAGAATTTAAAGTATATTTTTTAATAGCATTTTCTCTAATAATTGTTTCATGAAGTTCAGAAAATAAATATTTATTAAAATTTTCAAGAAAAAAACAATGAAATAATAAAGAAATAACACTATGATTATGTTTCATTTGAAAATAAATATTGTATAATGTCGCAATACTTAATTTCTGATTATTATATGGATTTAATGGGGCTAATGGATCAGAAAAAAAATTCGGTGAATTCCCAATTGCAGTTTCAATAATTGTTACCAATTCATTAATATTAAATAAATAATTGTTATTCTTTTCAACCAAAATAAAGGTTAATTTATTATTTGGATCTAATTTATTTGTCATTAGATCATCTGTTACAACATATTTATGTTTCTTTATTTTATAAATATACGCCAAGCGAGAAAAAGCATAATAACATTTCTGCGCATTTGTAAAGGTATTAAATATCGTTTCTTTAAGTTCATCACTATGAAATGAATTTTTCAAAATATCATTTAAAGCATTTAATTTGGCAAACGCATTTCTTGAAAACTCTCTTGTCTTGTTAGTTTGTTTTTCTTTATAATATATATGATTCATTAAATATATTATGTGTTGATTATCTCCATTATTATTTAAAATAACAAATGGTTCATCTGGATAATGTTTTATTTTACTGTTATTTATTGTATGTAATATATTAAAAAAAGTTTTCATAGTTACTTATATAAAGTTAATTTTAATATATTATAAAAGATTATTTAATTATGCGAATGGATTATAATCATTATCTTGTCCATCCTCTTCAATATTTATATTACTAATATTGGTTTGTATTTCTAAGTTTTGCTTGCTACAAATATCTGTAGGATTTTCAAGTCCTTTAAATAAAGCATCATTAATTATTTCTTCTTTATCTTGGTACTCATACTTATATTTTTCATCAAGGGAAATCATTTCATTAATATCCAGAACAACTTGGAAAGAAGCAGTTCCAAATAATCCTTCTTGACCACACATAACATTCGCCGATATTCCTCTTAATGTATCTAATTCAGCGTGTCTTGCAGCTCTTAAAAACATTTCAGGGGTTTCCTCAAATGATGCTTTTGCGATTGGTCCAATATCATCATTATTAATACCGTGTCTAAAGATTGATATTAATTTGCCACTAAATGTCATTCTGTCACAAAGTAATGACATATGATGTGCGTTTACATATGCTCCATCAAATTCCAACACTTCTGATAATTCATTGTAAATACATTGTCTTGCGGCTTCCATTCCTAAAACATTAAATATTTCTATGATATCATTACTAATTGTTTTTTTATTATCAATGTAGTCTAATCCTAATACTGTTAACAGATTTGTTCCAATAGTATCTAGAACCCAAATATCATCTTTAATAAATGACCCTCCTTTTTCAATTAGATTGTTTTTGATTTTTCTAAGAATAACTTTATTAATATTTTTAACCCCTCTTAATACAATACCCTCCAAAAGTTGATCTTGGAAATTTTTTAATATATATATTTGATCTGATTGATCTAATGGATTCACTTTAATTTTTTTTCCATTTTTACCCGAAGTATTTTTTAATATATTATTCATACGAATTCTAAAAACTAATTTATCCGAATTATAGTCTGAGTAAATACAAGAAATCTCATCCTTATAAGAATTATTTAACGCAAAATTTACATCATCCATTGTAATATTTTTCTCGAGCATAACTTCTGGATCCATTTCCATTCTAATAATCCACTTTGTCTTTTCGGTTTGCATTGCATTTAAATCTTGACCCATACACTCATCAACCAAATTTTCAAATTCTCTGTATTGTGACATTGTTAATTTATCCTCCGAAATCAAGGTATTTAAATCATCTGGATCAAAACAAATAGTCACACTTGTCACAATTTCCGCTAATTTTGTATGCTCTAACATATATTGATATGTATTTGCCTTGTCTTTATCATTTTGCTCTTCTTCTTTTAAATAAACTGTGAGCGATGGATTTTTAATTGAAGCAGATAAAGCCAATATTTCTTCGATTCTTGGCACACCACGAGTGACGTTAGATTTAGAAGCAACCCCGGCAAAATGAAATGTGTTTAACGTGTTATGAACAATAATACCACTATCAAGCATAAAAGTTTGATTTGCTGGAACTGTAAAATCATATACAAATTCATTTACATCTCCTGGAATAATTTCAATATTAACAATTTCATCCCAAATTACAGAAGAATTAACGGCTTGATTTAAAATACGTAGTTCATCTTGTATAAAATGACTGTTTGAATGCGATTCAAATATTTCTACATATTTTTGTAATGTTCTACGACCAATTGTATCTTTTTTAGCCCAACGTCCATAATTACGGCTTTGTCCTGGTAACGCTAATAATTTTCCACATTTTGCTATAATTTGTCCAAGCCCGTTTATTTTATCAATATCATCAGATAAATTATGCGCATCAGTTCTCTCAATATATTTAACCAAGTTCATCAATTTTTCTGAATGGACCAATGAACCTATATTATCTTGATACAATTTTGAATACTTTGCCGAAATAGACACATTGTACATTGGGCAGGATTTAACATTTTGTTCTTTAACAGAAGCGAATATTCCAAAATAGTTTAATATTAATGCTATATTATAAGAAAGTTCTTTACTTCTGCTACACGATCTAATTTGATGATGTTTTTCGTCCGATTGAAAGTTCCCATCACCATCCATATAACCTTGAATTAATCCAGCTTTAAATTCATTTGGTGCTGTAAAAGCAAAGTCAGGAATTCTTTTAACAAATGAACCGGTGTTACACGTTTCTATAATAAATTTAGCTAGTTCTTTGTGATTAAAACTTGTAGTAACTCCGGGACCATATTGACCATTATATTTACGAACTATTGTATTTTTACCAAATTCGAAAGCTGATTTTGTAACATTATCTATATAAAATTGTGATATATTTGTGATACATATTGTATTTCCACTTATATTTCCTTCCGCCAAATAAGCACCAATAAACCATCCAAACAAATGATCTAGTTTTTGTGCTTTTTCACCAATAAGAACTTGATCATTAACAAATGTATTTTCAATATATTTCGCAACAGGAATTCTCATTCCTTCAACCAGATCTGATCCTTTTATAGGAGCAACTTGTTGTGTTTCCTCATCTCTTATTAAATGTGAATGACTTAATGTTGTTGTAGTTGAACGTCCACTTCTTGTTGTAATTTTGACTAAATCTCCATTTGTTGGGTGACGACTTATGTGTGATATTTTATTCCAATGGGTTTGTTCTTGAGTATCAACACCCACAATATAATATTCATCTTCCAATGCTTCTAATAAAGTTTCTACGCTATTCTCGTGTCCAGTATTGAATGTATAATGTGGATTTTCATCTATCAGGTCATCGCATAATTTTCCTATAGGTCCTGTGACCATAGAAACATTTTTTGAAATTTTATTTATTTTTACACACCTAATATGCTCACAATATATATTACTCATCTGAGTTGTCGGCTCGCCAATACTTTGTGCCGCAATCATACCAACCATTTCTCCAGGCGCAACAATAGAACGTTTATATGTGAGAATAATAGTTTGTAATAATATCTCAAGTGCCTTTTTATTAAATCTCTTATTAAGTAACAAATCTTTTGGAGATAAATAATAGAAATACAACACTTTAAATAATTCAGTTGGTTTGGCAAATGTTATTAACATTAATTGTTCGAATACTTTTTCAATCATTTCAAAAGCTTCTAACATCGTGATATCAACTAATGAATTTTTATTAATACCTTGTTGTCCGATAATATTTTGAATTATATAAGCAAACGCAACTGGAACTCTAACTACTCTATCTGATTTATAATTGAATATATTTTTTACAATTTTATTGCGATTCTCAATCATAAAATCAATATAATATTTACATAAATTATTTAAATCTCCTGTTTGTTTCTTCTGACGAGTATAGGCTGATTTAATAAACATTCCTGAAAGAGCTTTTGATTTGGTTTTGTCATCGATAATAGCAAAATGAGCATAAATATCTTGAATGCTCATATCAACAATAGGTAAATCTTGATTTTCTACTTTTACTGTATCAATAGAATCTTCCCCGTAAGAGAATTGTACCACTTTATTTTTATTAGTTCGAATTGTCATATCATAATTTACCATTAGGTCTTCAAGACCTTTAATTAATCGTCTTTGAATATAACCAGTTGTGGATGTTTTAACTGCAGTATCAATTAAACCAATACGACCACCCATAGCGTGAAAGAATAATTCTTGAGGGGATAATCCATCAATATATGAACTTTCAACAAAACCACGAGCAATTGAAGAATCATCGTATTTAGTATAATGAGGAAGTGTTCTATGTTCAAATCCGTATGGAATACGTTTACCATCAACATTTTGCTGTCCCAAACAAGCGGTCATTTGTTGAATATTAATTTCTGACCCTTTTGAACCCGCATTAAACATAACCACAAAACGATTATCTTTGCTTAAACTTTTTAATGCTTCTCTACCAGCTTCATTTTGAGCTTTACTAAGAATATTATTCACTTTTGTTTCAAATTCTTCTTCATTTGTTTTTCCAGAATTGTTTTCAAAAACACCAATTTTAACTTGATCAATTAAATTTTTTACATCTGTTTTCTTATCAGTAATAATAGAGATAATTTTTTCATTTGTTTTATCATCTGTTATCAGGTCGCTAATTCCTACACTAAAAGCACTTTGTTTCATATATTCAGTTATAATATTCTGTAAATCATCAATAAATTGAGACGATGCCATATTTCCAAAATCATTACAAACTCTATGAAGAAGTCCTTTTGTTCCAGACCCGAGAATACCCTTATCCATTTGACCACGAATATACTTTCCGTTTATTATTTCAACAATATTATTCGATGTTTCGTAATTTGGTTTATCATCATTTTCAAATTGTTTATTCTTCACTTTTATCGTCAAGGGTGGCATTATTTGTGATAATATTTCAAAATTGGACACACGTTCATTTATTTTTTTCTTTAAATTTGTTGGGTTGATACGATTAAACATCATTAATAAATTCATCGCATCTTTTTGTGTAAAATCTATATTTTCTCTTGTAAATCTATAAGAACCAAGCATCGAATCTTGATAAATACCAATAATAGCAGAATTATTTGCTGGACTAATAATTTGATAAGGGACTGCTGCTAAATTGATTAATTCGGATTCAGACTCTTGGTCTTGGGGCATATGAAGATTCATCTCATCTCCATCGAAGTCAGCGTTGTAAGGCTTTGTCAAGCTATCCTTACCATTTCTGGTAAGGCCGGAATACACCTTGAGCCCTATCCGGTTGGTTAGACCTTCATTTAGGACCCGTCGTCGTCTACTCTCTGAACCTTTCCCATACTCTTACCATAACGAGGTTAGGGACTTGGCTGCTGATTATCCAATCCTCCACTTTTTTACCATACCCGAGTTTTCTAATCTCGGCCATTCGTAGGTTTCCCAAACGAACTTGGTAGCGGTTCACTAGTTTATTAGACTAATTAGGCTGTAAAGGAACTTCCAGTCAATTTGGCGACGTCGCAAATAAATTAATATATACTTGAGGCAAATCAAGTTTGTTTTCTAAATGATATTCTACTAATTTTTTATAATGTTGTTCAACTTGTGATTTTATTATTTTATTATTTTTTTTTAAATTTTCTTCACAAGATAAAGGCATCGTATTTCTCCAATTAAACGCAATTAATTGTTGTTCTTCGTTTTCTAAGTTAAAACGTGATAAAGGAATTACATGGTCAATATGCCATTCCGTGCCACGATTTTCAAGAATGTATCTAGAATCATTATTTAATAACCAATTTAAATAATCAGGTATATTACAACCTAAATATTCAACTGAGTGCTTATTTTTATTTTTTAAAGCACTAATAATTCTTGAACGAATAACTCTTTTTAATTTTTCTATTGGTTCATCTCGTTCACAATCTTTACATTTCAAACGATTATGACGAAAATGTGTTTTATGTTTTATAATATCGCAACAACTACATTGTTTATTGTCAATTCCTAATTCTGCTATTTTTTGTTGATGTTTTGCTATAATCCTTTTTTGTTTAAATTCTGTAGATTTTTGTATCAATTTAATACGATGTTCATCGTCTATTTGATACTTTATCCTTCTTTTAAAATTATTACAGTCAACGCAAATATTTCTATTTTTAACAAACAACGGTAGTAATTTTACTATATTACAAATGTTACATTTTTTGTCTAATTCGCAATTTATTTTTAATGCCTTATATTTTTCTCTACTTTTATTATTTCTACATTCCTTACATATATTGCGTTTTGGAATGAATAATTCAGTATTTTTATGTATGCCACATTTTGAACAACATTTTTCAACAAGTTTTGTATCCGTTACGTCCATTTATATTATATTTAAAATTATATCTATATCATTTTGCCTCAATATATATTTATTTATTCACTAGGGGGTAGCACGTTTTTAACGCCCCCTGTTGCCGACACAAAGTTTATCGGCTACGTTCATTCTAAAAGTATCACCTTGCTTCATAATTTTAGCAATATGACACATCATAGACATTCTATGTAATGTGGGTTGACGATTAAATAGGATAGCATCACCGTCCATCATATGACGATGAACAGTATCTCCATCCTCTAAAATAATACTATTTCTATCTAAATATCTTAATGTAATATTTTGACCATTTTTTCGTTCAAGAATTTTTGCTCCAGGCCAAATATCAGGTCCATTTTGAACTAATTTGGTTAAGAAAGCTCTATTAACTCTATTAACTATAACTGGTTTTGTAATATTTTTCGCAATTTTCATAGGAATACCAAGTTCTCTAATTGAAATATTGGGATCAGCTGTAATAACTGAACGAGCGCTAAAGTCAACACGTTTTGCCATTAAATTACCTCTCATACGACCACCCTTTCCATTTAAACGGTCCTTAATTGATTTAAATGGTCTTCCTGATCTTTGAGCCGCAGGACTAGCACCGGGTAATTTATTATCAACCATTGACGCAACGTGATATTGTAAAACGATAGCCCAATCATTCACTATATTTTCTGGAGCATTATTTTGTATTTTTTCTTGTAATGTTTTATTGCATTTTATAATATTTACTAATATATGTGTTAAATCATCTTCAGAACGTTGTTGGGCGTCGTGTTTAACGGACGGTCTTACAGCTGGAGGAGGAACCGATAATACTTGACAAATCATCCAATCTGGCCGAGACCATAATGGACTAAATCCCATAAAAGTTACATCTTCATCTGATATTCTCTTGAATATTTTCAGTACAAGATCCGGTGTTAATGGAATAATTATATTATCTTCGCCTTCTGATGTATTTGTCCATTCCGCGAATAAAGATGACATACCCTCTTTTTTTATTTTTTTAGGTTGAAGACACCCACAACCATCTTCTGAATCTTCACCACAACGTTTTATACCTTTACATAATTCAAATACATATTTCCATCTTGCTTGATTTTGCATTTTGAGAGCTTGTTTATATTTCTTTTTTGATATTAATAATTTACTACATTTGAAGCATATACAACGTAATATTTTCTGAATTGTACTTAAATATTGAATATAAAATACTGGACAGGCTAATTCAATATGACCAGCATAACCAGGGGTTTGCATATAGTCTAAACCATCTGTTGGACAAATAAGACCCGGTTCTAAAACACCCATTCTGGGATCGAATAATCCATTTATAACTGGTTTGTTATTAATATATGCTTCCTTGCTAGTTATCTCCGCGACAGAACCTTTACGTATTTCTTCGGGAGATAGTATACTAAATTGAATACCAATAATTTTTGAACTATTCATATTTTTCATATTTGCTGAATTTTTTGACATTCTTACTATATATAACTATTTATATTTAGATTGTTTTAATTCAATTTTTTATTATATTTAAAATTGATTTTAATAATAATTTTTTAAAAAATATTAAAAATTTCGTATATTATCTATGTTTTTTAAGTATTTCAAATATTTAAGCATTTGATTAATAATTAAATAAAAAATTGAATCAACTTAGAAATAATTCTACATAAAATATAATATATAATGTCACGCGATAGTAAAACTAAAATGACTAAGAATGAAACTAACAAAAACAAAAAGAAATGCGAAGATGTCAAACAAAAAAAGAAAATTATAGAATCATCCGACGACGAATCAATATACTCAGATGATGAAGAAGAAGAAGAAATGGATGTTCAGGAATATCGTAAATTTCTTAAAGATATATTTCCATCAAAACATTTAGATAATAAAATAAAAGCAGGTGAACGGATTAAAAAATATATAAAAGAGGAAGAAGAGAAAGAGGAAGAGGAAGATAAAGATGAAGAAGAGGAAGATAAAGATGAAGATGTTAAACCAAAGAAATCAAATAAGAAACCTCTTAACAAGAAAAAGGAAAAAAAGAAAAAGGAAGAAAGTGATAATGAGGAAGATGACGATGAAGAATATGTTGAAGAAAAAAGTCCTAAAGCTTCAAAATTTAATATAATATTTACAATTGGAAGTAAAAGTAAAAATAAAGGTAAACATTATTATGAAGACGATGATGAGTATAGTTTCGAAGATGAAGAAGATTGGGAAACCTGTTCTGGTTCTGGGTCTAATACCGAAAATGAAGATGATTTAATTAGTTCTGATTCAGAAAACGAATCAGATGTTGATTTAGAAGAAGATTCAGATGAAGAATATAAACCCAAAAAGAGAAAACAATTTAAAAGAGTTTGTAAAAAAATTAAAGAAAATGATAAGGAAACAGACAAAGAAAAAAATAATGAAAAAGGAGAAGAGGAAAAGGAAGAAGAAATTAACAATTGTGAAAAATCGATTCCTCTTGAAACAAATAATATAAATATTTTAAGTCAATTAAAAGAACTTCAAACTAAAAGTCCTAATGATAAACTTATGAATAAATGTATAGAATTTTATGAAACAAATATTAAAAAAGAAAGAGAAAAGAAAGAGAGAAAAAATAAAAAAGAAAAGGCAAGAAATGCTCGCATATTTGGAAAAATTCTTCGTGACAAAAATACTATGAATGATTTTGACTTTTATGAAAAACTTGATACAGAGCATCAAAAAAGAATCATTAAAGAATTACGTGAAATTAATAAATTAATAAGAGTTGAAAAACCATATCGTTTAACTTTACTTGAATCTGATATACCAATTATATTTAAAAGTGCCGCAATGAAAAAAATCAGTTCTCTTCGTTATATGGAGCCAGGAACAGGCGAATATTATAAAATTAAAAATTGGGTTGATACATTTATGCGAATTCCATTTGGAAAATTTGAAACATTACCATTATCAATAACAGATGGAATAGATAAATGTCACAATTTTATGGAGAGAGCGCAAAAAACACTTGATGAAGCAGTTTACGGTTTGAACGATGCTAAAATGCAAATTATGCAAATGTTAGGTCAATTAGTAACAAATCCTAAATCAATCGGTTCAGCAATAGCAATTCACGGTCCTCCCGGAACTGGTAAAACAAGTTTAGTTAAGGAAGGTATTAGTAAAATTTTAAATAGACCATTCGCATTTATTGCGTTAGGAGGCGCAACTGATAGTAGTTTTCTAGAAGGTCACGGATATACATATGAGGGTTCAACTTGGGGAAAAATAGTTCAAATATTAATTGATAGTAAATGTATGAATCCAGTGATTTACTTTGATGAATTAGATAAAATTAGCGATACACCAAAAGGAGAAGAAATTGCTGGTATATTAACTCATTTAACAGATACATCACAAAACAGTCAATTTCACGACAAATATTTTACCGAAATTGATTTTGATTTAAGTAAATGTTTATTTATATTTAGTTATAATGATGAAAGCAAAGTAAATTCAATTCTTAAAGACAGAATGTATCGTATTCAAACAAAGGGTTATAATCAAAAACAAAAGACGGTTATTGCTGATAATTATTTATTACCAAAAATTAGAGAACAAGTTAAGTTTACTTGTGAAGATATTATTATTCCAAACGAAACGTTACATTATATTATTGAACATACTTGTAATAAAGAAGATGGTGTTAGAAATCTTAAAAGATGTTTAGAAATAATATATACCAAACTAAATTTATATCGATTAATGAAACCAGAAACCAATTTATTTGAAGAAGATATGTCATTAAAGGTACAATTTCCATTCACAGTTACAAAAAATATTGTTGATAAATTGATTAAAAAATCCGAGAATAGTTTGAGTTCATCTTTGTATATGTTGTATTCATAAATTGAATAAAAAATTGAATTAAAAATACGTTATTATATTATTATTATATTATTATTATATTATGGAAGAACATTTTAATACATTTGTGCAAATTTGGAATGATTATTCTGGTCAGTTACCTTTAGATTGGTATGAATTTGATGTAGGTTGTAAAATCATAACTAAAATTAAACAAAATAATTATGATTTTGTAAAGGATAATAAAACAAAAGAAATATTAATAGGAATTATTTATGACATATCACGTATACTTTATTATAATAAATATAAGGACAATTATGATTTTAATAAGGATGAGGATGAGGATAAATTTCAGGACGATTATGAAGATTATTTTAAAAACACAATTGACAAAGAAACAAATTCTTGTTATCAAATTAAATTATATTTAGAAAAATTATAATATACTATATTAAATGGGGTCAGTAAAAACAAGTTCTATTTTTTATTACCGAGGTGTTCCAAAAACTTTTACGGATTTTGGGAAAGTTGCGTCAGGAAATTACGCTATATTTCAACCCGCGAGACCAACATTTAACAGTCCATTCTTTTCTAAAAGTATTTCAAATTTTATATCAGTATATCGTTAATTTATGAATTTAAAATATGTTATTTTTTTTTATATTTTATATTTATAATAATGCCAAAATTTAGTAATGGAAAAGTAACATCAAGTGTAATCATTTATAATAGAGGAGTACCAAAAACTTTTAGTTCTTTTGGAAATTTAACTACGGTTAATTATACAATGTTACGACAAATTGCTAGAAATAATATTTCAAATAAAAGACCCATATTTTCTTTTATGTAATTTAAATATATTATGTAATTTAAATATATTAAAATGATATAAATATTTGTTAGTATATTTATTATAAACTAACAAATGAATTCTGAAATTGATATAATTATGAATATGTATAATGATGTAACCACCAATATAGAAAATATACAAACATCAAAATCAAGACTAACCAAAATTGTGAATGATATTAAAAATATTGATAATAATTATTTCGATGAACAATGTAATTACGAATTATTTAAAACATATTTAAATACATATAATAATCTAGAAGAATACGATAATTTGATAAACAATTTAGAGACATTGAAAGCATTTTTCAAATTTCAAATCACAAACAAATGCGAACACGAATGGACAACCGACCTTATCGATATTGATCCGGATAGATCACAATTAATATGCTATTGCGTTAAATGTGAAATAACTAAGAAATAATATATATATTAAAACTACTTAAAGAAATTAATAGTCCGAAAATGGTACGTTATTTCCCCCCCTCTCACGTAAAAAAGTATAAGACCCCATATCCATACAAGCACAACCAGTACTTGTTGAAAATGTGTTAGGACAACACTCAGGTTTAAAATCAGTAGTAGCAAAAAAATCTAATTGTCCTTCTGGTGGAGGAATTGGTTGTTTGGGTCTATTTAAAATTGCTTTAACCCCCGCATCCTTTGTAGTCCCAGGACTATAAGTTAATGTAGGCATAGCCCAAGTAGATGGGTTCATAATATATTTGGGCGCATCAATACTTGCAAATTCAGGACCCATAGATGTGTTATTGGCACTTGTAAATCCTTCTGTTGTTGTATTATTATAATAATTATTTCTAGCTACTGCATTTCTCCCATTTCTTACTCCTTCTTTTAATATTTCCATTCCTTCAAATAATCCTACTTTAGAACAACCACATAATAAATGTCCACATAAAACCCAATATATAACTACAATTGCGACCAAAATTTCTACACGCACTTTATATGAACCAATAGAAATATCCATATTATACATATTCTTTAGATAATAAATTTATCAATGAGATTATTGTAATCTTTTACATTTTTATTATTTATTATTAAATTACCATCTGTTGTTAATAAATGGTATAATTTATTAGGTCGATTTTTATTTATATTTTTCCTTAATTTGTTAGTTTCAACTTCAACAATACCATAAACAAAAGCACCATTTTCTAAAATATCACCAATCATAATTTCTTTGATTTTCTTATTCATAATTATTATATTCTCTTCAAATCCATCGTCTAATATTTCGTGAATGTTTTCTACAGTTGTTATATTTTTATTGTATTTATTTAAAATACTTAATTTATCTTCTATAATTTCATCCCAATCACTAAATACAAATCCATCAATTTCCATTATTTTGTTGCTTGTATTTAAACAATATAGAAAATCTTTATTATAAATTATTTCTTTAGCATCAGGATGTTCAATAACTCTAATCCATTTACCATTATATTTAACTAAATGACTTTCACTGACAATAATGTCATTTAATTGGTATATTTTAAGATTAGCTGATGTAACTTTTATTTTTGCAGTAACATAACTTCCATTGGATAACTTATCACCTACATTTATATTTTTAATGTGAATTTTATTTTTATTTTCTAGTGTTATTAATGTATATTCATCAAAACATCTTAATCTAGGTATAGCGGATGATTTAATTTGTAATACTTCTGTCATAAAGAAAATAATTATCGATAAAGGTATCGATATTGCTAAAAATACGGCTGTCATTGCTGATGCTGCTGGCCAAGAAAATGGTATAATCCATAATCCTACAATAATTAGAACCAATATAATTAACATTCTAATAAATAATTCTAAAATAGCTCCTATTAATGATTGTAATGTATAATAAGAACCTAACATCGTATATAAACCACCAGTCATAACACCTTGTATTTTTTGAAATGCATCCATTAAAGTAATAAATATTTTTTGTATCGGTATCATCACATTTAACACTTTATTTAACACATTTTCAGCAAATTCCCTAAAATTTTTTCTTATTCGATTAATTGATTCTCTGATGTTTTGTATTGAATTAGCAAATTCGGTAAAAATTGTCGTTAACGACTCTATCATAAAATGAAAAGGATTAAGTGCATATCCTGTAATATTTGTTAGTATATTTTGAATACAAAATTGAAAATTTTCACTAGTATATTGGAATGCGGTTGAATCTTCTGGTCCTGTAATTAAACCTGCAAACATTATATTTTGTGGTTTACAACGTTGATTTATCCAATCATCGGCAATAGTTTCTTTACTTTGAATAACCTTACAATATGAAAAAACAGTAAATACAAATAATGTTGCAAAAATAAATATTATTACAGAATTACCATATAAGTCAAAATATGATAATTTATCATATGTTTCATTTATAAAAATAATTGTTTTATCCAAATTCATATTTATATTGTTATTTGTATTGTCGATATTATTATTCATATAATATAAATGGATAATAATAATAAGGATGTTTTCTTTAATTTTAATATAATATAATTGTGTTAGTTCATTGTTAGTTCATCATCTTCCCAATCCCAAAATAATATATTATCAATTTTAATACGTCTATTTGTTGTTATTAAACACGAGAAATATTCTATAATAAAATTATTTTGTATTTCTGCATATTTATAATCCTTAACTTGAATCCATTTATTATTATCAAAAATAAAATGTTCTCCAGTGACATATATATCTTGACTTTCACTTTTTATTTTATATAATGCTTCTTTCTTTGCATTGTCGACTTTTAATACTGCAAATATTTTACCCCCTCCGTCTAATTCAGCGCCTAAAGGTGCTTCTTCCATTTTAATACGTTCACCATTTGCAAGAGTTATCATTGTATCTGGATGGAAACAAGAACCTATTGCTCTAACTAATTGTCCTGATGGTCCCGCCCACGCGCTATTCATCGTTTTAATTGAACCGTCTAAAACATACATAATTGTAACAACAATACCAATCATTTTTCCAACCATATCTCTAATACTAATAATTATTTTTTGAAATTCAATTATTAAATTTAAAAACACTCCAAATACATTTTCAATAATTTCTGATACGAATCCTCTTATTGAACTAAATGAACGTCGAATATTATCTAGTGCATCACCAAATTGTCCACCAATAGATGTTAGTGATTGAATCATAAACTCCAACGGTTGGAGTAAAAATCCCATCATATTCATTTGAGTATTTTGAACACAATATGTGAAATCTTCAGTGATATTTTCCGAAAAAAACCAATAAGGTGGATTACATCTATATATAGACCAATTTTGCCTAATTTCTAAAACAGACCTAAAATACATCATAACTGTAATTTGAGATAAAAAACCTAAATTAACATATATTAAATTTAAATAATTTTTCATTGTTGGCATAATCTATAATATTAATAAATATATTTATTTTCATATTTTAAGCGTTTATACCGGTAAAATAAATATAATTAATTGCGATGTCTTTTCATATGTTTACGGGTTTTACAAGTTTTACAAGTTTTACGGGTTTTACAAGTTTTACGGGTTTTTTTGTATTTTCTTTTACATCTATAACTTTTTTCCCTTCTTTTTGATTTATTACATTTTAATGTATTACCTCCGCTTAAACACCCCCATTCAATTGACGATCCTCCTTTACCATAATATATTTTGTTTTGTTCTGTTGAAAGTCCAGCTACTTGTGATTGTGTTGTTGTTTTATCAAATACTCCTGCATTTTGAACATTTACTCCTAATTCGGCAATTTGATTATAACTATTTTGTGTTCCTCCAGTTGCGTGAGACGGAGCAACCGGAGCAAGTGTAACTGCTGCCCCTCCTTTATGACGTAAATTCTTCTTTTTTTTATATCTTTTAGCCCCCCCTACCAATTTATTTTGTAAAGATGCCTGTTCTACTGATTTAACAATTCCTGCTTGATAAATATTATTTGCTCCCATTGGTAATGCTGGTATCTTTTGTGCTGGGATTGATTTTACATCTACAATTCTATTAACAGTCATTATATAATATAGTAATATATTTTAATAAGTTAAGGCTTAAAAATAGTATTCTAAATAAGAATATATGGACGACAGTCAAAGACTTCATTTACAAAAAATGATTACCGCAAATAATGTGGAAGATACTACATCATTAATAAGAGAATTAAAACATAGTTATATTTTACGCGAAAATGTGAATAATTTAATTATGTTAAAAATGAAATATAAAGATGACCCTGAACAAATACATTTAGAAGGTATGACCGAATGCAATTTTTTATTTACTTACTATACAGATATTTATAATAAAATAAGAAAAGATGAAATCAATTTAGACATATTATTTAGGTCATTTGACGTATTGAAAAATATTGAAGATGGTAAAATAGACCAACACGAAGGTGCGTTTGAATTCGGCAATCTATTAAAACAAATTTATGTTGATAGTGCGTTAAAAAAGGCGGAAAAATTAAATGCGGAAACAGGTGAAAAAGAGCCCGAATATAAGGGTCCTCAAGTTGATATATCTTGGTCTCAGTTTAAGCAATTACAGAAATCAAAGAAATAAATTTTTTATAGTGAGTTGATATGGTGTTTGATTAGCAATTGAAATAGATAGTTCAACAATTATATCTATTATATTTGGTTGATTAATATGTTTTTTTAATGCGTTTACAAAATGTTGTATGTTAGTTTGTTTATCAATGATTGAATCTATTAGGTTACTAATAATAGTTTCAATTTCATTAATACATTTATCATTATTGTTCTTAATAATGTTTTCTAAAATACAAATTTTATCGTGTTCTCTCTTAATCAAAACGACTTGATTCTTTTCCTTATTAGTGTCCATAATAATATATTGAATAAATGTTTATTAAATATATTAAATCAATTTTTTTGTATTACAGTTTGTTTGGCAACATTACTAATTATTTTATTGATATTTTTTATTCCTTCTTCTTCAGTAAGTCCATTCATAGAATTACTAACAATTTTTAAATATAAATCATTTTTTCTGGAACTTGACTTTGTACAATCGGGATGTTTTTCTGCCCAGTGTTTAATTTGTTTAATATTTTCATTTGCAATAACTTTAATAGCCCTTGTTAGTATGGGTTTACTGTCAGATTCTTTAGTCCATTCATTATTTTCTTTAATATATAAAATCTCTCTTTTAGAATCTGAACAATGAAGTGGTCTTAGATGTTTTTCAATGTTATTAAGGTTTTTTAAGATAATATTAGAGACACCTTCAATATAACTTGTTCTTCCAATATTTTCAAGATCTTCAAGGTTTATTTTAATTGAGTTTACAAAATCCGAAATATTCATCGCATCTTTACACGTCTCGTTCAAAAAGAAATTAAGATTAAATGCTTTATTATGGGAGTTAATATGAGTGTTATTTATAGTGTTATTTATGCTGTGATTTATTCCGTTATTTAACCCATTATTAGTGCCGTTATTGGTGCAGTTATTGATGCCATTATCAACCATTTTCATCATCATATTTTTGAATTCGGCATTTTCTTTAATAAGCATCATAATAAGTTCTTTGTCGGAAATATCGTCATTGATTTGATCTTGATGTGTTTTGTTATGTTTCCATAATCCGTTTCTAGAGGTGTATTCTTTATTACATATGTTACAAATAAATTTTGAGAGCATATTATCGTCTTGCTCCTGATTGCCACTTTTTGCCACTTCTTTGTCACCTAAAGTGGCAAATTGATGTTTAGCTGTCATTAAATGTTTGTTCCAGTTATATTTTTTAGAGCATTTATAGTCACATTGATCGCATTGATACTTAATTGCCACTAAATTTGCCACTTCTTTGTCACCTAATGTTTCCATAATATCACCTAAGAAGATATCTTTAAGCTATTTTCGTAAAAAAGTTATGGTAACACATTTTTATAACATTTTTTATTTTTTAGAGCATTATGGTCACAAGTGGTATTCGACGTGTGTTTTTTGGAAACTATCTTTAGGTTCTCAATTTTGGACATTTATAAATGTCCATTTTCGAAAACCTAATTTACTTTTTGGAAAATTTAAAAATCCAATAATATAATATATTAAAACTACATAAAGAATAGTTTGTAAAAACTTAAGAAACAAATTTTTAAAATATTTTATAATATAAATATGTCAATATCCGACGAAATAGATACATTATTATTAACTATAAATAGTTTTTTTAGTGATATAAATATAACGTTTAAAATAAAACAAAATTATGATAGAATTCACAAAGAAACAAACTATTTTTTATCTTCAGAAAAATGTAGGTTATATCTATCTATTTATCCTAAAAAGTATATTTATATAAATAATATTCAAAAATGTGAACCGTATACTGGAACACAATTATTACAAAAAATTAAAGATTTTGGAAAAAGTATAGACGTACAATATATAGAGCTTTTTGATGCGGCTGGTATAAGTTCAAACACTTGTGATTTTTTTGCATTTGCTCCATTTGATATTTTAACAACAGGTAATTCATGGTACAATAAAAATGGGTTTATAAATAAAACTACTGAATTTGAAAAAGAGACTAATAAAATTATAAGTAATTTATCACTTGATACACTATTAGAAATTGATACTTTTGTATCAATAATATCTTCTTATTTAAATGAAGATGAAATATTTAAACTTGAAAAAAATATATTATCATTAAAAAAAGATTCTAATCTCATTAAACAAGAATTTAAAATTAACTTTCCTGATATAAATACTAGTAACTCTATAAAAAATATACTATTAGAAATAAAACAAAGATTTTTAAATAAAAATTTTACTGAAACATTAAATCCAGAACAATGTGAAACTATAAGTTCGTTATCATTATTTTTAGATGATATCATAGTATATGAACACACGCTAAGATTTTACATTGGAGGAACATCTAAAAAAAAAAGAAGAAGATATAAAACAAAAAAAAGAAGAAGATATAAAACAAAAAAAAGAAGAAAATAATACATTTAATACAATAATCTTTAAAACTTAAGCCTTACTTCTCTTACTATTTTTATATTAAATCTTTATTATATTCTTTACAAATATTACATTGTGTAAATTTACATTTACTAAAAACGTGAATATAATTTATTGAAAATACACCTTTATTTTCTACTACTGTTAATGATTTGTTAGTAAACGTTGATCCAAGATCTCCTGACCATATTAATAAATACATTAAACTATTTTTTTCGTATAATTCTTCAAGAAGACCATTGTTATATATATTTGTTAAAATTGGTTTAGTATACATACTATTACGGTATATACAAATTAAAGATAATATTTAAATTATTATAAATGATTTAATAATAAAGATAATTTTACATATAATTTAAATGCCAACATCATTAGTTATTGTCGAATCGCCAGCTAAATGTAAAAAAATAGAATCATATCTTGGACCAGGATATAAAGTGATTGCTTCATTTGGACATTTACGTACTATTTCAAATCTTAAAGACATTGATGTCAATAACAATTTTAAAACGAAATATTCTATTATTCAAGAAGAGTTAAAACTTAAACAAATCGAAAAAATACGAGACGAAATTACAAAGGCGGATGATGTTATTATAGCAACCGACGATGATCGTGAAGGGGAAGCTATTGGATGGCATATTTGTGACCTATTTGATCTTTCTTTAACTAACACCAAACGTATTATTTTTCACGAAATTACAGAATCCGCAATACAATCAGCTATTTCACATCCAAAACAGATAAATATGAACCTTGTTAATGCTCAGCAAGGCAGGCAAATATTAGATATGTTAGTTGGTTTCACTATTTCACCTATTTTATGGAATTGTGTATCCAAAACACACGATACTAGTTTATCTGCTGGACGTTGTCAAACACCTGCTCTGCGTTTAGTTTATGAAAATTATTTAGATATTAAAAAGTCAACCGGTAAACTAATTTACAACACTTCTGCTTATTTTACAAGTCTTAATTTATTATTTGATTTAAATAAACAATTTATTGAAAAAGAACAAGTTATACATTTTTTAGAAAGTTGTAAAACGTGGGATTTTATTTATTCTGTTACTGCTCCTAAGAAAAACATAAAAAAACCACCAGAACCACTAACCACATCTACTTTACAACAATTAGCATCAAATGAATTACATATATCACCTAAGGAAACAATGAAATATGCCCAACAACTTTATGAAGGTGGTTATATTACTTATATGAGAACCGATTCCAAAAAATATAGTCAAGAATTTATTGAAATTACAACACAGTTTATTAAAGAAACATACGGAGAACAATATATAAGTCAAGTAATTAATAATCTTATTGTTGGAACAGTTGAAAAGGTTACCGAAAAAAAAAAACAAAAAAAGACGGTTGCCGAAAAAAAAGGAATACCACCACCTCAAGAAGCCCACGAAGCAATAAGACCTGTTAGTTTATCATCTACTTTAGAGAATTTACCAGCCAAGGCAATTAAATTATATGAACTTATTTGGACTAAAACATTACAATCGTGTATGCCTTCAGCTCAATATAATTCTATTAGCGCAATAATTGCAGCACCATTGGAGACCGAATTCTCATATAAAACCGAACAACCTATTTTTCTGGGTTGGAAAATAGTTGAAAATGTAAATACAAATGTTTGCACAAAGACTTATCAATTTATTCAATCATTAAAACAAAATGTTAGTATGAATCCAAAAAAAATAGAATCAAAATTTAATCTTATTGAAATTAAATCACATTATACAGAAGCTAGATTAGTTCAACTGTTAGAAGAAAATGGAATAGGAAGGCCTTCGACTTTTGCATCACTTGTTGATAAAATTCAAGAAAGAAAATATGTCGAAAAACAAAATATAATTGGTAAAGAAATAGAATCAATTGATTATTGTTTACAAGATAATAATATTTCTGAACTTGTTAGTTCAAGAGAATTTGGAAATGAGAAAAACAAACTTGTAATTCAACCATTAGGTATTATTGTTATAGAGTTTCTACTTGACAAATTCGATATGTTTTTCAATTATGAATATACAAGAGAAATGGAAAACACTCTTGATAAAATATCTAATGGACAATTTTTATGGTATGAATTATGTAATTATTGTTTTTTGGAACTAACAAATGTTACAAGTAAATTACAAGATTTAATAAAATTTAATTTAAAATTGGATGATAATCATACATTAATTATTGGAAAATATGGACCAGTAGTTAAGTGTACTGATAAAAAAGATCCTAAAAAGATTAGTTTTCTTCCAGTAAAAAAAAATATTGATTTAAAAAATACGCAACTAACATTAGACGATGTAATAGATAATACAGTTTTAGACAAGGATGCAATCGGAAAATATAAAGGTCAAGATTTATTTATAAAAAATGGGAAATATGGTATGTATGCTAAATGGGGTAAAGAATCGAAATCATTAAAGGAAAAATTCGGTTCTTTAAAAATAGAAGAAATTCAATATATAGATGTAATAAGACATCTAGATAGTGATACTATATTAGATCCAACAAAACCGATTGGATTTGTGCGCGAGTTAAATAATCATTTAAGTATAAGAACAGGTAAATATGGCGATTACATTTTTTATAAAAAACCCCGTACAAAAACTCCACAATTTTTAAAATTAAATGGGTTCGACTGTGATCATAAAAAATGTGATAAAATGTTGATTTTAAATTGGATAAAACAAAAATATGATATTGAATAAAATAAATTAAACAAATTAAGTAAATCTATCAAGAAAAGTATGTCTTAATGTTAATCCATCTGAGTCTGTAATACTATATATTCTTTCTTGTTGTGGTTTTAAAATACTTAATTCAAGCATAAATGAATAATCAAATAGTCCCATTTGAACTATTACCCCATTATGATATCTTAACTTAACCTTTATTTTACTAAGTCTTTCTGCTGGAGGGTTCCAATATTTATATGGACCTCTACCATCGACATCAAACCATTGTGATATAGGTGTGGTCGGAATTGCTATTTTTGCAAAACTAGAATTAATAATACTATTAGTTTGGTTATTTTGACTTGTATACAGATTTAAATTATACGGAGAGGTTTCATCAATGCAATTCCATCCATCAATTTCCATATACATATAAGCGGGTCCCATAAAATTAATTTTAAATGGAGGTTCAATAAAAGTTACAACAGCACCGGGAAGAGTAGGTAATAACCAATAACCATTATCACCTAATTTTACGTCACCATAGAAAAATCGTGGGACAGAACCTGTGGAATTTAAATCAACATTTTCCGGTCCATCGGGTATCATTTGCAAATATTCTTGAACTGAATAACTTGTAGCATCACACTTTGAAAACCCCAAAAATGATGGCAAACCCCAATTAGAATATTCAGGTAATTGATTTCTTCTAAGACAATTTGCTGAAATAACCACTTTAGTAAAATAAGCAGAAGATGTATTTGTTAATGTAAAATGGTCAGCTGTATTTCCAAACCATAATTTTTGAGATACTGAATTATATACAATAACAAATCTATCATAACCTGATGAATTTTCAAATAATATTTTTGCGGCACTATAATCAGTTCCGTTCCAAAGTGAAGGATCATTGAAAAAAATATTAATTACTTTGGTAACTGCATAATTAAACCTGTTTGTTAATTCTATAGCCATTTGTTCTGGATTATAAAACCCAGCTTCAATATTTGTTACAATCTCATTATTAGAATTATAATAAAGAGCTGCGAAAATAGCTTCTGTTAAAATGTCGCTAAATGCATTTTCGCCTGGATTATATAATTTATTGAATTTAAATGTGATAATAACATTAAAGTATGTAGAAGAAAATACATTATAGTTAGACGGAAATGACCAAGAATAGAGACGAGCTGATGCTACATTTAAATACTCTTGAGGAAGAAGCATTTCAAATTCGGCGGAATTAGGATATTTAGTAATATCTCTGTCTTCTGATGAAATGGAGATAAATTTTCTTTCAAACAAATATTGATTAGAATT
>Ga0209355_1000517_pt1 | contig 23024 bp, 29 predicted proteins | sample LauGreSBDMM110SN_3_FD_187563 | JGI IMG/M metagenome (GOLD analysis project Ga0209355, IMG submission 187563) | Freshwater lake microbial communities from Lake Michigan, USA - Sp13.BD.MM110.SN (SPAdes) (version 2) | ecosystem: Environmental > Aquatic > Freshwater > Lake | place: Lake Michigan... | reverse complement strand
AAGTGCTGGAAAGGGTGTGCCAGTTTTTAGAGTGTCGTGATTTTGTGCGCTTCACGCACATTGACTCGTAACTTTTTCATAGTACACGAGTGACACTAAAATGTTGGATAATTGGATAATTGGATAATTGCAGAGATAACTCATTGATTTATATGGGAAATCGAATTATCCAACGAATTATCCAGCTCAAAAGCTTGGATAATTACAATCAAGCGTGTGTATACACACAAGTGTTGCGCCTGGAAACGATGTCTCCATGACCTGCAGTCGTGCCAGCCTTGAACGGATTGGCGTTGACACCATACACTTTGAATGTCTCACACACTCTGTGCATGGGGTTTTTGGTAGGGTTGCGGTTGATTACACCTGAACGCTTTGGCGTGTAAAGCGCAACGGGCTTAGGCGTTGATCGTGTGGTGTGTAAAGCCGACACCGACCCTGAGTGAACTAGATGAACTTTCATATTACCTCCAAGTGATAATCCAAAGCCCACACATTGGCGGGCTTCAGGTTACGACCTGACCTTAGGCGGCTGGCGTATCGATACGTGCCTTGCTTGCGATGGCATCGTGGTATGTAGCACTTGCGTGTACAAGGAAGTCGATCATCTCGCGGTTGCGAAGTGTGACCTGTGCGTCTTTGGACATTGACTCGACACGCTTCATGAACTTGTCGAATGACTCGGATACATCGAAGATTGAGACAATCTTTTCTTCGGGTTTGGCTTCTTCCCAAGGCGTAGCCAATAATGTATCTTCACGATCCTGATTCCATTCACCCTTGCGAGTTGGATCGAATGAGAACTTGTCCTTGCCTTTGGCAATGAACATCGGTGCGTTTTTCTCAAACCATGCACGCAATGATGCTTTACGCAAACCTTTGCCGAGTGCATCGACAAGTTGGTCAGCGAGAGTTACATCCCCATGCTTGACAGCGTGTTCTACGCAACCCACAGCAGTGGCTTGAATGTCCTTAGTCAGCTTGGCTGACGCACGACCGATAGAACCGATATTTTTGAGAACTTGTGCTTTTTCCATGATAAATTTCCTTTGAGGTTGGATGATTGAGCTTTGATGTGGACTCGAAGTGAACCCACATTCAAGCCCCTTGGGAGGGCTTTCGGGTATTAGCGCCCCCGACTGTTGGCGCTCGGTGGTTATCAAAGAACAATGCCCTTTGACGAGGTCACCTCAAAAAACCCCGTTATGCACCTTGGGACTGAACCCTTTGGCGTAGGGAAAACCCCTACATTTACTCCGCCTGTGGCGGTTATGGCATGACACCCAGCCCAGCGTTACCTGTTGGCGTGTGACTATCCACGTACCTTCCGCTACACCCCTCGACCTGTTGGCTTGCGAGATTACACGTACCCAGTACCTTGCTGTTTTGCGTCAAGCGCTTGGATGCAAGTCCTTCCACTAGAGGTCTAACCGCTACTCTGGCTATCCCTCCACCTATGGTCTATCCGCTACCCACCCCCCACAGGACACCCACCCCCCGCCCCCGCCCCCCTGCCTGCTTACGACTGTCTCTCACAGCACAACGAAAAATTAAAGACATACACACCGTGTGTATACATACAAAAAATAAAAAAAGCCTTATAATGTGCGTATACACACCTTAGGAGCCCAAAATGAGCACAGAAATGAAGCGTTGGAACCTGTTTTTACCTGTCGATTTGCTAGAAAAAACACAAAAATTGGCTAAAAAACGGGGTGTTTCGTCGGCTGATGTGGTCAGAATTTCACTGGAAAAGTACCATCAAGCGCTAGAAAAGCACGAAAAAGCCTTGGCGGAGGCTCAAAATGTCACAGCTTGACACTGAAATTGGTGACGAACCATTGGAATACGGCCAAAAATCGGTCTCTTTCCCCACAATCAGCGATGAAATGGTGGCATCCATAGCCCTTGGCATGGAAGATGAGCTCATAGTGGCCTCTCGCCACGGTTTTAGCCTTGAACAATACGAAACTCTGGTCGCCCAGAAGTGGTTTCAGCTCCAAATTGCCGTAAAACGGTCAGAATTTGAGAAAAACGGGGTCACTTTCAAGGCTAAAGCCACATGGATGGCAGCAGACCTGCTGGATCAGGTGTACCTTAGTGCGGCCAGTCAAGATGCGTCGCTTGGGCAGAAGCATGAAGTTCTAAAAACGTTGATTAAAGCCGGCGGGCTTGAACCTAAAGAAGAAAAGTCCCAGAATACGGGGCCTACCTTTACGTTGTCTATTGATTTGGGCGGAGGCCAGACCGTAAGTTTAAGCAACCAGCCAGTAATGCAGCCTGTTACATTGGATGTAGAAACCAAGGAAATTAAATGAGCGTTTACAAACCGACGGCGACGCAGCGTGAGTTTATGTTGGACGAAAACTACGTTCGGGTATTGGCAGGGCCAGTTGGTGGGGGTAAGTCGGTAACGTGTGTGCACGAGCTTGTGCGCTTAGCGATGGGGCAGGCTCCAAACGCGAAAAACATCAGGAAGACCCGGGCGGTTATTGTTCGTAACACCGCGGATCAGCTGGCGCTTACGACACGTAAAACTGTCTTTGACTGGTTGCCGCCCGGGGAAGCCGGAATTTGGAAAGCCGTAGAGAAAACCTTTATACTGATGGCTAAATTAGCTGACGGCACCACTGTCGAATCGGAGTGGCTATTCATTGCCCTTGATACACCAGACGACGTGAGAAAAGCGCTCTCTTTGGAGACAACGTTTATCTGGGGGAACGAGGCCCGAGAGCTACACCAAGACGTTGTGGATGGCCTGCTTGGTCGTTTGAACCGGTATCCGTCCATGAAGGACGGTGGGCCCACTAGGTCATGCGCGCTGTTTGATACCAACATGCCGGACGAAGATACATGGTGGCATAACAAAATGGAAGAGCCACCTAGCAACTGGTCAATTTACAAACAGCCGGCAGCAATTCTTAAACCCCTTACATACACCGAACGGTTTGGCGAAGAGCCCGAAGAGGTCTTGCTGGACAAAGATGCGCAGGAATGGTGTGTTAACCCAGAGTGCGACAACTACAACCACTTGCCTAAACAGTACTACCCCAACTTGATTCCGGGTAAGACCGAGGACTGGCTTAGGGTTTACCTTAGGTCCGAATATGGTAGGTCGCTGTCAGGAACCCCGGTGTACGAGAAGACGTTTACTGCGGAGTTTCACGTAGCCAAAGATGCGATTAAGCCGATTCGGGGTGCGGAGTACCCGATTATTATTGGGCTGGACTTTGGAAGGACGCCGGCGGCGGTGTTCAAGCAGCGGGACCCTCGCGGGCGCGTGGTAACTTTGGCAGAGTTGGTTTCGGAGAATATGGGTATTGAGACATTTATTCGGACTAAACTGAACCCGTACATTGCCAATCACTTGCAGGGGTGTACGTTCCTCGTAGCACCTGATCCCGCGGGGTATGCGAAGCAGCAGCTCAACGAGATGTCGTTGGTTGACGTGTTGAGGGAAGCTGGGTTTAAATGCGTCAAGCCCCCGACAAATAAGCCGGAGCTGCGGATTCAGGCAGTCGAGCGCTTGCTGATGCAGCAGCTTGAAGGCAAAGCGTTGTATTTGATTGACCCGGCGTGCACTTCGCTCATAAAAGGGTTTCGGTATGGCTACCGGTATAAAATTAAAAAGAACGGGGAGATGGAAGACAAGCCGGACAAAAATGAGTTTTCCCACGTTCATGACGCAAACCAGTACGCAGATTCTGTAATGGATATGAATTTGAGGGGTGTTGGTATGAACTCCGGAAAACGAGAAATTAAAAAATCCTCGTATGCATACACTTGACCACTTGACAGTGGGCGGTACAATGCGGTAACTATTTAAGGACGACTGATGGCTTCAGGCATCGCACTCATTCCAGTAGCTCGTTCCCGTGATTTGGAGCGGGAATCTCAAAAACGCAACACAGATATGCAGGCCACGCCTGTTATCCAAGGACTGGCTGCGCACGCACGAAAGCGCTGGGAGTCGGCGCGTGAAGCAAAAAGAACAATTGAGGAGCGCATGCTTGATTGTCTGAGGCAGCGTAACGGGGAATACAACCCTGACAAGTTAGCGGAGATTAAACGTCAAGGCGGCTCAGATATTTATATTAACTTGACTTCTGTGAAATGCCGCGCTGCTACAAGCTGGCTGCGTGATACTTTGCTTGGTACAGGTACTGATAAGCCTTGGAGTCTTGAGGCAACGCCAGAGCCAACGCTGCCACCTGAGTTGATTGCAGAATTGATGGCGAGCATGCAGCAGCAGCTGCAAACAATGATGGAGCAGGGCGGGCAGATTCCTGATCCGAACCAGCTTCGTGAAACCGCGCAGCAAATGAAAGACTCTGCTATGCGCCGCTTGCGCGAAGAAGCTAATGAGCGCGTCGACCGCATGGAATTGAAGATGGAAGACCAACTCATTGAAGGTGGTTGGACAGATGCACTGAATACATTTCTTGACGACGTTGTTACGTTTCCGTATGCCGTTCTTAAAGGGCCTGTAAAGCGTAAACGCAAGACGTTGGCGTGGCAGAACGGGCAACTTGCGCCCTCTGAAGAAATTACCAACGAGTGGGAGCGCGTTGATCCATTCATGTTCTACTGGGCTCCATGGTGCTCGGATGTACAGGAAGGATTTATTGTTGAGCGTCACCGCATGACGCGTGAAGACTTGCAGGCTCTGATGGGTGTGCCCGGATACAACGACGACGCGATCCGCGCCGTGCTCAAAGACTTTGATTCCGGCAACCTGAACGAATGGTTGTGGACAGATAGCGCGCAGGCTACCGCTGAAGGCAAAGACACTACGCAGACTATTTTTACAACTGATCTGATTGATGCTTTGCAGATGTGGGACAGTGTAAAGGGCAGTGACTTACTCACTTGGGGCTTGTCTGCAAAAGAGATTCCTGATGCTGATCTAAACTATCCATGCGAAGTGTGGTTAGTAGGCTCTACAGTCATTCGCGCTGTGCTCAACTATGATCCGCTGGGACGCAAGCCATATTACGTTACTTCGTACGAAAAAGTGCCCGGAGCCGTTGCTGGTAAAGGCGTTGCGGACTTGTGCCGTGATTCCCAGAACATGGTGAACGCTTCAGCCCGCGCTTTAGCAAACAACATGGGTATTTCTTCAGGCCCACAGGTTGGTGTAAACGTTTCACGCTTACCACCCGGCGAAGATATCACTGAGATGCACCCATGGAAAATCTGGCAGTTCCAGAGTTCTGAATTTAACGATGGCTCTCAGCCTTTGACGTTTTATCAGCCCAACAGTAATGCCAATGAGTTGATGGCAGTGTTTGAGAAGTTCTCCGCACGCGCTGATGAAGACACAATGATTCCTCGTTACATGACTGGCGAGAACACACCCGGTGCAGGACGTACATCATCTGGCTTGTCCATGTTAATTTCTAACGCTGGTAAGGGCATCAAGCAGGTTATTAGCAACATTGACCGCTCTGTCATCGTCCCATCAATTGAGCGTTTGTACCAAGACAATTTGCGTTACAGCAAAGACCCAGACTTGATCGGCGACGTCAAGGCCGTGGCCAAAGGCGCAAACAGTTTGGTGGTCAAGGAAGCCGAAGCTATCCGTCGCAACGAGTTCCTGACTCTGGTGCTTAACAGCCCAGTGGCTCAGCAGATCGTAGGTATGGACGGTGCAGCAGAGCTCTTGCGTGAGCAGGCTCGCAACTTAAGCGGCAACGTAAACCGCATTGTTCCTGATCGTCCTACGCTGACAGCGATGCAAACTTTGCAGCAGCAAAACGCGCAGCTCCAAGAACAGTTAGCAATAATTGCCGGCGAACTTCAGGGCGGCGCGCCGGGCGCTCCCGGTATGACGCAAGGCCCTGCTCCCCAAAATACACTACCTGATGGAAGTCAAGTAGGAGGACGCGAAGGTAACATGATGTCACCACGTCCTAACGGAATTTAAAAACTTTTGTTGACTGTTTAAAAAAGCAGTGGTATAAAATCAACATATGAAGATTTTTATAGGCCAAAAGCCCGATCGACAGCATGTGCAAGCGTTATATCGTTGCAAGCTAGAAGAACACGGTGCTCTATTGGATTTGTTTCGTAAGAAACTTGAGGAGACAAAAGACTCCTTGATTCTTGCAGAAGATTCAGTACGAATACACCGGCTTCAAGGTCGCGCTGAGGTCTTAGCAGATTTTCTCGAGGCGGTTGAAAAATCGCACGAGATTTTCGACCGGGTTAAATAACCCGATTTTGTAGTCCTAGCAAACCATTATGTTGGACGGCACACCGGTAACCCCGACGCCCGAAATGCAGAGTTGGCGCTTTAAAGGAAATTTAAAATGGCATTGCCTAAGCAAGTAGAAGCTCAATTACGTGAATTGGAACAGATCGAAAAACAAATAGCTGAGAGTCAAAATCCAGCGCCCGCTGACCCGGAGCCGCAATCTAAGGACAATCCTCCAGCTGAACCTTCGACACCTGAGCCTCCCGCGCAACAGCAAGTACCTGTTGAATCAAAGCCAGAACCGACAGAACCAGCTATCGCTGAAGAAACATGGCAGAGTCGCTATATCGCCCTAAAAGGCAAATATGACGCCGAAGTGCCACGCTTACACGCCGACGTGCGGGAATTTAAGGCCCAATTGGAAAAACTCCAGAAAGCCGTAGAAACCAAGCCAGTCGAGACGAAGAAGCCTGCAGTTGCTGAGAAGTTGGTTACGGATGCTGATGTTCAAGCATTTGGCGAGGACTTAATTGAAGTCCAACGCAAGGTTGCCCGCGAAGTGGCAGCAGAGTTTCGTAGCGAATTAGACGCCATGAGAGTCGAGAATGAACAGCTGCGCGAGCAGTTGAACACGACCGGTACTCAGGTATCTGAAGCAAGTTTTGAGCAACGTCTGTACCGTATGGTGCCAAACTTTGAAGCAATTAACGCCGATCCCAAGTGGATCGCGTGGCTAAACGAAGTTGATCCGTTACTCAGAGCGCCACGATCTACTGTTGCGCAGCAAGCGTTTAACCGAGGCGACGCCGAAGGAGTTGCACACTACGTAACGATGTTCCAACAGAGCATTGCCCCCGTAGAGAGCAAAACAGATAAAACTGACGAACTTGAACGTCAAATTCAGCCAAATCGTGGTGCCACAAGCGCCCCTAGTGCCTCTCCAAAAGGCAAGGTCTACAGCAACGCGGACATTGAAAAGATGTTTCGTAGAGCAACAGACTTGGGAACTAAAGGGCAAATCGACGCGGCAAAGAAACTTGAAGCTGAAATTGATGCTGCATACATGGAAGGTCGCGTAGTTGCGTGATCCGTGTTACAGCGTTGAAACCCAACCTGTTATTTTTTAGGAGGCCAAAATGGCTGCTGTATATCCCGTCCAAGCTCCGTTTAATACGAGCACATCGTACTCCGGTGCGTTTATCCCCACCCTGTGGTCTGGCAAATTGCTGGCCAAGTTCTACCAAAACACAATGTTGTCTGAAATCGCTAACACCGATTACGAAGGCGAGTTGAAGAACCAAGGCGATACCATCCGTATCCGTCTGGCTCCTTCAATCAGCATCTCTGACTACACTGTTGGCCAGAACTTGTCTTACGAAGTCCCCACTCCTATCTTCCAAGATATGCAAGTGAACAAGGGTAAGTACTTCGGCGTTCAAGTGAACGACGTTTTGTCATACCAGTCTGACATGAACTTGATGAACATGTTCACAGAAGACGCTGCCAAGCAGTTGAAAATTTCTATTGAAAACGAAGTTTTCTTCAACAACATGGTCACTGAAGGCCCTGCTGCTGCTAACGAAGGCTCTGGTGCTGGTGTTATCTCTGCTGCCTACAACTTGGGTACAGACACAGCTCCTATCGACCAAGCCACTCCTGAGAACGTGCTCAAGGGTATTCTGCGTATGTCCACAGTGTTGGACGAGCAGAACGTTCCTGAAGATGGCCGTTGGTTGATTATCAGCCCCTTCGACCGTCACCTGTTGATGCAATCTAACATCGCTCAAGCCTACTTCACTGGCGACGCTCAGTCGACCATCCGTAGCGGCAAGATCGGTATGTTGGATCGTTTCACAGTTTACGTGTCTAACTTGCTCCCACGCGGCGCAGCAGGTAAGGCTTTGGTGGCTGGTTTGACTGCTCCCTCTACTGGCGCTACTTTGGCTGACGCTAAAGCCCGTCGTGTCATGGTCGCTGGCACCAAGGCAGCAATGTCTTTCGCCATGACCGTGAACAAGACAGAACCTTTGCGTAATCAAACAGACTTCGGCGATATCGTCCGCGGTTTGGCTGTGTACGGTCGCAAGACTGTTAAGCCTGAGGCTTTGGTTGTTGCTCAAGTCGGTACAACCTAATAAACTGGGGGCTTCGGCCCCCGTTTTTAACTTTTATTTTGGAGATTTAAAATGACTTATTCGACTCAATTCGGTCGTGCGGTTGGCGGCTATGAAGCTGCTACTGCTGGCACTACTCAAACTCAAGCCGGTGCTACTGCCTTGAATTCTGCTATTAACTACATTACAACTGGCAACGCCAGCGACGGTGTTAAGTTGCCTGCTGGCTACGGTCTTGGCGAAATTGTTTATATTGTTAATAGTTCTGGTGTTGCACTAAACGTGTATCCCAATACTGGCGGCAAAATCAACAACGGTTCTGCTAATGCTGCTAAGGCTTTGGCCGCTAACATGTCTGGTGCTTACATCAGCTTAGGTGACGAAAACTGGGGTGCTGTTCTCAGCGCCTAATCGGTGGCACAATAAAGGGGCTCTTCGGAGCCCCTTTTTTAATAGGAGATTTTTATGAACGTGATCGACCTTACGACTCGCCTTGGTGGTGAGTTTCTTGCAAACAAAGCTCGTGCTACCGTTGACGGGCAAATTGTTATTCTTGCTCGGTTAGTTGAGCAGGATTGGGTGTATACAGAAGAAGGCCAGAATCTGGCTAATTTGCACTCTAATGTTGATGAAACAAAAACAACATCAAAGTCTCGCAAAAAATCTGCTGAACTGGTAGAATCCGTTGAGGCAGCGCCTGAACCTGAGATTACCGAAGTTCCCGCTGAGCCTCAGATCGAACTGTAAGGTACGTCATGAAAGCTCTTAGTGCTTTTTATTCGCGCATTCTGCCCCACTTGCCCGGTTGTCCCGAGCCGGTGGTGGATCAGATGTTGCTGACATCCGCTATTGAGTTTTGTGAAAAATCGCAGGTTCTCAGGCAGAACCTCGATTCAATTTCTACTGTTGCTGACATTGGTGAATATGACTTAGATAGTCCGTCTACTCAACTAATTATCAGCCGTGTTCTTGGCGTAACTGCTGACGGCATTCCTCTTGTCGGCGACATGGCCGAAAGTTTTCCTAGGTACTTACCCGTAGATTCTGGCATTCCTAGTTCGTTTTATGTCGACCGGACAGACTCCCAGTTTGTTCTTCGTCTTTTGCCAACTCCGGATGATGTCTATACGTTAGTAACGACAGTTGCACTGCGCCCAGCTATGACAGCTACGCAGCTCGAAGACGACTTGTACAACCGTTGGATCGAGCCAGTTGTGTCCGGAGCAATCTACAGGGCTATGCTTCTTCCAGATCAGCCTTTTACTAACTACGCCCGCGCTTCGCAGGTACAGATGGAAACGGCTCGTCATATTACGAACTCTCGCATAGAAGGAAACTACGGCCATGTTCGTGGTTCTATGCGCGTTCGTTCACGCCCATTTGTGTAAGGCCATAAATGACTACTTCCGCACAATCAGTTTTACTTCGGGTCGTAGGAACTTTGCAAGATGCGTCCGCTGTTCGCTGGGCAACAAACGAGCTTGTACGTTACCTTAATGATGGCCAACGAGATATTACTGTTTACCGCCCAGATGCTACAGCTACAACCGCTACGCTTACTTGTGTAGCAGGTACAAGGCAAACCCTGCCTGCTGCGGCGTCTAAGCTCATAGACATTGTGCGCAATGTTGCAGCAACAAGTAGCAAACAGGTTGTTCGTAAAGTTAATCGCCAGATGCTGGATTCAATAAGCCCTTCGTGGCACATTGCAACCTCTAGCGTTAACATTTCAAACTACATGTACGATCCGATTGACCCTAGGGTCTTTTATGTGTATCCGCCCGCTACGACACTGGCGCAACTGTCGACTGTCTACTCGGCGTATCCAACTGACATTACCGAGCCTGCGGACAATGCCCTTTACACAGCAGTGACTGGCAACATTAGTGTTGCTGATATTTTTGCTAATGCGCTTGCGGACTACATTTTGTTCCGTGCGTTTAGTAAAGATGCGGAGTCTTCAGCAAATGCTAGTCGGGCTCAGGCGCACTATGCCCTTTACACAACGGCGCTTAGCACTGAGCTAAGAGGCACAACTTCTATTGCACCAAGTACGTCTGGAGCTCCAAACCATGGCTGAGAAAATTAAACTAGTTCAAGGTGACGTAAACCGCCCGCAGGTTCAAGCAACAATTACTGACGAAAATACAGGCAATATTGTTGATATCACAGGCGCAACTGTGCTACTTAAATTTCGTAAAGTTGGAGCAACAACTCTGCAAGATACTATGACTGGCGTTGTTCCTATCGGTACAGACGGCATTGTAATTTTTCAAATGAGCGAGCTGTCAATGGCAGGAGAAGCTGGCGACTATGAGGGTGAGATTCAAGTAACGTTCCCCTCTAGCGGCGGCGTTCAAACTGTGTACGATCTTTTAAAGTTTAAGATGCGGCAGGATTTCTAATGCGCTCTACTTATGAGTACATCCAACTTGTCGCAACGACGACGTATACAACGCTAAAGGCGCTTGTATCATCAGTCACGCTTAGCGCGGTGACAAGTTATGTTTTACTCAAAGCTGATGCGATTGCTGGTTATTTTATTAAGTTTTTAGAACTTTCGGACACTGCACGCGCATCTGATTCTGCCGTTAAAACAGTGGGCAAAGGCTTAACTGAAACGGCGCAAGCTACTGAAACCTTAATAAAAAGTTACGGCAAAACGCTTAGCGACAACAGCAATGCTTCAGACTTAGCCGCCAAGACCGTTGACAAAGTAGCCTCGGATAGCGCCCAAGCAAGCGACGCTACAACGACAAGTTTTAATAAAGCTATTTCTGATACTGCCTACGCAACTGACGACGTAAACGGCGTTGCAGCAGATGATGACCAAGTTATCCAAGTGGTAAAAGTGTTGTCTGAAATTGTTGTGCCAAATGAAACGTTTGCTCGCACCGTTGGGTATAGCCGAGAGTTCTTAGATTCCGCTGTGAGTGCTGATGTTGCGGCTAAAACGTTTATTAAAAACCTGACAGATACAGTTAACGCATCTGACGATGCGCAGGTTAGTAACGCAAAAATTGAGTCACCTACAGATGGCTCAAGCGTAACTGACCAGACTGTTCTTGGCATTGGAAAAGTAGCTGCCGACAGCTCTACCGCTTCGGATACTTCGTTCCGTGAATTTATCAAGGGGTTGACAGAAACGCCAACCGCAACAGATTCCGCCGTTATTGTGGCTGGAAAAGCTCTTACCGACTCGACTAGCGCATCAGATGCTGGTACATTGGTAAGCCAAGGCTACTGCGATATTACATACTTCGCGGAAGACTACGTAGGAACTAGTCGTACTTTTTAAGGAACCCTCATGAACACAAATGAAAAAATCATCGCTACCGGCGAACTAAAGATAACAGTTACCGCACCTGACGGTACTGTTAAACAAGAAGAAACGGTTAAGAACTTAGTTGTTACAGCCGGCCTTGGATATATTGCAAGCCGCATGGAGGGCACATCTGCTGCTGTTATGAGCCATATGGCTATCGGTACAGGCAGCACGGCGGCAGCCGCAGGCAATACAGCTTTGGGCACTGAATCCGCTCGAGTAGCATTGACTTCTACTACTGTAACGGGGCCCGCAGTTGCTTATGGAGCATCATTTCCAGCAGGTACTCCTGCAACTCTGACCGGCATTCAAGAAGCTGGTATTTTTAACGCTTCTTCTAGCGGCACGATGCTTTGCCGTACAGTGTTTAGTGTTGTTAACAAAGATGTGAACGATACAATGTCTATTACTTGGACAGTCACAATGGCTGCACCTTGATCGGAGTAATCCATGAGTACCATTGTTACCCGCGCAGGGAAGGGCTCGCCCCTAACCAATACTGAAGTTGACTCCAACTTCACGAACCTGAATACCGACAAGATTCAGGTAGTGGGTACGCCCACGAGCGGGCAAGCTGTGGTATGGGACGCTGCAAACTCACGCTGGGTACCCGGCACTGCAGCGTCTAGGGTAACGATTTCGTCTACAGCGCCAGCAGGAGCTACGGCGGGCGATAGGTGGTTGGACGCAGATACAGGCATTGAATATTTGTATACCGATGACGGTACATCTTCTCAGTGGGTGGAGTTCGGCCCAACAGCTCTCGTTGTCACGTCTGGCGATGCGCTTGCATTCGCTATTGCATTAGGATAAATATGGCAAACGCATTTAAAAATTACATCGCTGCAAGCGTTACAACACAGACCTCGGTATACACGACACCAAGTGCAACTCAAACCACTGTGATTGGCTTAAACGTTGCCAACACAGATACAAGTGCAGCCTCAGTTGACATTCAAGTGACTTCTGGCGCAACTACAGTCTACATACTTAAGGGTGCTCCTGTTCCTGTAGGCGGCGCTTTAGTTGCTGTAGGCGGGGATCAAAAACTTGTGTTGGAAGCGGCTGATGTTTTAAAAGTTACTTCCACTGTCACTGTTGACGTAGCAGTTTCTGTACTGGAGATTTCATAATGAGTTACATTGGAAAAGCCCCAACACCAGTCCCGTTAACAACATCCGATCTAGGTGATGCTATTGTCACAACGGCTAAGCTAGCCTCTAGTTTAAGTTTAACAACTCCGGCTCTCGGAACTCCCTCTAGCGGTACGCTGACCAATGCAACTGGTTTGCCCTTGTCAACTGGTGTGACTGGAACACTTCCAATCGGCAATGGTGGCACTGGTGCGGCTACCTTTGCTGCTGCTGGTCTAACCACTTTGACAGGCTCAGAGACTTTAACCAATAAAACAGTTGAAGCGGGAACATTCACCAATGGCTACACAGAAGAAGTGTTTAGTTCAACGCCTACGTCAACAATTACATTGGACTTGGCAAACGGGTCTGTGCAAATCATTACCCTTGGCGGAAATATTACATACACATTCCCAACACCAGTAGCGGGTAAGAGTTTGACATTGATACAAAAGCAAGATGGTACTGGCTCTCGCACTGTGACTTGGCCTGCCTCGGTTAAGTGGCCTGCGGGGACTGCACCAACTATTACATCTACAGCTTCTAAGGCAGATAAGTTTATCTTTACAGCCATAGATTCATCCAGTTGGCTAGGGTCAGTTGCTGGACAGAACTACACAGTTTAAGGATATAAATGTTTAGTTCAAACACAACACAAGTCTCTGGCGGGGCGTATGAAATCTCACGCAGTTTGCGCTTTAACAGCGCAGATTCTGCTTATCTGAATCGTACTTTTAGTGCGGGTAATCGCAAGACTTGGACGTGGAGTGCGTGGATAAAACGTTGCAATTTTAATACCGGCAATCAAAATTTATTTCAAACTTATGGTTCTCAAGGCGGGGATAATGACTATTTTTCATTAAGGTTTATAGGCGACACACTAGGTGTTGTTTTATATTCTTATTTTCCATTAATTTCAACACAAGTATTTCGTGACCCGTCTGCTTGGTATCATGTTGTTTGTTCTTTAGATACAACTCAGGCAACCGCATCAAACCGTTTAAAAATTTATATTAATGGTTCTGAAATAACTGCATGGTCAACTGATAACAGAGCATCAATATCACAAAATGCTGATTTAGGTATTAATGCCGCGTATCAACATAATATTGGTGCGTACACAGGTGCAATTGAAATGTACCCCGGCTACATGACCGAGGTAAACTTTGTTAATGGTCAAGCCCTAACCCCATCATCATTCGGTGAAACCAACGCACAAACAGGCGTATGGGGGCCAAAAGCCTACTCAGGTTCATACGGCACTAACGGCTTCTATCTAAACTTCTCAGACAACAGCAACACCACAGCCGCTACATTGGGTAAAGACTACTCAGGTAACGGCAACAACTGGACACCTAATAACTTCAGCGTGACTGCGGGTGCGGGTAATGACTCAATGGTTGATGTGCCTACGCCTTATGGTGTTGATACTGGTGCGGGTGGAACTGTGCGTGGAAACTACGCTACGCTAAACCCAATTGGTGGCGGTAGTGGAACAATAACAAACGGAAATTTAGATTTATCTACTAGTAACAACATACCCGCAGTTGGCGCTTTTGCCATGACAACTGGCAAATGGTATTGGGAAATAAGGAATAACTCCGTTGCCAATCCAAGAATTGGTGTTTACAACATTGGGGCGGCAAATCCTGCTGACCTTGGTGGTACTGCAAATGGTTGGTGTTTATTAAACTCACCATCTAGGACATACAACAACGGAAGCGCACCCGCTTATGGGTCATATAGTCCAACTACTGGAACTATTGTCATGGTTGCTTATGACGCTGATGCAGGAAAATTGTGGTTTGGTCAAGATGGAACTTGGTTTGCAAGTGGAAACCCTGCAACTGGTGCAAATGCATCAATGACAAGCGTTATTGGAAGCGCAATTGTCCCCGCCCTTGCAAATGGTGCTGGAACAGATACATTTTCTGCCAACTTCGGTCAACGCCCATTTGCCTACACAGCCCCAAGTGGCTTCAAAGCACTTTGCACACAGAACTTGCCCGTGCCATCCATTGGTGCGACAAGTGCAACAACTGCTGACAAGTTCTTTGCCCCAGTTACATTTACATCATCAGGCACAGGCTCTATAACAATTTCAAGCCTTGGCTTTCAACCTGACTTTACTTGGTGGAAATCTAGGGCGACAGTTGTTGACCATTATTTAATGGATGTGTTACGAGGAAATTCTACTTATTTGGCAAGTAACAGGACTCTTGCAGACCAGACTTATTCAAATATCTGGACTCCAAGTTCAAGCGGTTGGACTTCATCAAATGGTTCTTTTTATAATAATGACTCAAATGTCGCATGGAACTGGAAAGCCAATGGTTCAGGCTCAACCAACACAGCAGGGTCAATCACTTCAACAGTAAGCGCAAACACTACAAGTGGGTTTAGTGTAGTGACTTACTCGGGTAACTCTACATCAGGTGCTACTGTTGGTCATGGACTTGGTGTTGCGCCAGTATTTGTTATTGTTAAGTCTCGTAACGATACTTTTGATTGGATTGTTTGGAGTAAATCATTTGCTACCAACAGCACAACAGCATTTCTGAATACAACGGATGCGGCAGGCGCTTATGGCGTATGGAGTAGCACATTACCAAGCAGTACAGTCATTACATTGCCAAGTAGTTCGTATGTAAATGGAAGCACAAAAACTTATGTCGCCTACTGCTTTGCAGAAGTAGCAGGGTATAGCAAGTTTGGCTCTTTTGTTGGTAACGGCTCTGCTGATGGTGCATTTGTGTTCACGGGTATGAGGCCCGCTTTTGTAATGTTAAAAGCGTCATCTACTGGAGGGGCTGGGTATAACTGGGGTATCTTTGATAATGACCGATTAGGGTACAACTCAGCCCAAAGAGATTTAAGAGCAAATACGACAGATACTGAAGGTACTGACAACAACCTAATAGATTTTTTAAGTAATGGGTTCAAAATTCGTAGCACATCAGGCGGATTTGGCGGTGGTAGTGGAGTTACTTATATATACATGGCCTTCGCAGAAAACCCATTCAAATACTCCCTTGCACGATAGGACTCAATATGTACGCACTTGTAAACAATAACGCAGTCACCAAAGTTGGTGAACTAGCAACTCTCTTTCCTGACACATCAAACCCTAACCATGCTTTTGCTATTGAGCAAGGTGCATTGGAAGTGGTTGAAGGTGAGCAAAAAGACCAACGCTTTTATTGGGTGACTTTTGACAGTTACCAAGTCAATGGCTCTGTGGTCACTCGCACCTACACAAACACTCCAAAGGCTTTGGAGGATGTGACTGAGACACCAGAAGGTGCTACTGAGCCAGTAACGACTAAGGGCTTGAAGTCACAATGGATTGCTCAAGTCAAAGCATCTGCCAACTCACAACTGGCAAGCACCGATTGGTATGTATGGCGTAAGTTTGAGCGTGATGCGGCTATTCCTAGTGATGTTGTCACGGCTCGTAATGCCATCATTGCTGACTGTACAGCCAAGGAAGCTGCTATTACTGCGGCTACGACTATAGAAGAACTGATTGCGGTCGTCGCCCCGGTTAACTACAATACCCCCATGGTGTAACTAGGTAGCAAACATGAACTTTCCATCCAGCCCAACACTAGATCAGACGTATACGCTAGGTTCCAAGACTTGGGTCTGGAATGGCTCCGCTTGGGATTTGCAGTCGGCTGCGCCCAATAACCTCACCCTAGATTATGTCCAGCTAAACACCAGTGCAACGGTTGCCGACGCGGTAGGCCGTATTCGCTGGGATGCTGACCAAGGCACTGCTGACTTAGGACTTCTGGGCGGCAACGTTGTTCAGCGTCTGGGCCAAACTCTTGTGGCGTATGTCACAAATGCCGAAGCAGTAACAATTACCAAGGGGCAAGCGGTTTATCTGTTCTCTGCGACAGGCGACCGGGCTTCAGTAAAGCTTGCGTACAACACAGGCGATGCAACCTCTGCCAAAACGTTTGGTCTTGTAGCTGAAAACATTGCTGCCGGCCAAGCTGGTTTTATAATGTGCCAAGGCGTGGTTTATCAGATGGATACGTCCACTTACACGGCTGGGGATTCTTTGTACCTCGGTGCGACTGCGGGTGCATTGACAGCGACCAAACCCTACGCGCCAAACCATTTGGTGTACATAGGCACAGTTGAGAAAGCCAACGCAGGCAACGGCCAGATTTACGTCCGTGTGCAAAACGGCTACGAGCTGGATGAGCTGCACAACGTCTCAGCGCAATCTCCTACTACGGGTCAGACCATTGTTTGGAATGGCTCCACTAGCTTGTGGGAGAAGAACACAGTTTCTCTGACTGCGGGTGTCAACGGAACTTTGCCAGTAGCAAATGGCGGTACAGGTACAACCACACCTAGCTTGGTTGCAGGAACAAACATTACTGTTACAGGTTCATGGCCTAATCAGACGATTACATCAACGGGTGGTAGTACTGCTACACCAATCATTCAGAACTTAGACACAGTTTCATCTAATCAAACCATTGCAAGTGGATCAAATGGTTTTTCAGTAGGCCCAATAACTATTGCTAGTGGTTACACCGTAACCGTGGCAAGTGGTCAGCGGCACGTTGTTCTTTAAAGGATTAGAAAATGGCAATTATTCTTAATGGCAATAACACACCTACGGCGGGTGCGGTTGCGGTTGGCGATGGAACAACTTTAGCGTTTACTTCTGCGGGTACATCGGGGCAACTGCTTCAATCTAATGGTGCTAGTGCGCCTAGTTTTACAAGCACATTGGTAAACCCAACTGTTACCAATTACACCGAAACGCCTTTTACCGCCAATAGTTCTACCGCTATTACTTTGGCATTGACTAACGGCACGGTTCAAATTATTACGCTAACAGGCAACGCAACAATCACAATGCCAACTGCGGTTAGCGGTAAATCTTTCATCATGTTTTTAAAGCAAGATGCAACGGGTTCACGAACTGTTACTTGGTCAACTGTTAAATGGGCGGGCGGTACTGCGCCAACAATTACAAGCACCGCAAGTAGGCAAGATATTTATTCATTCTTTAGTGATGGAACGAATTGGTATGGCGTTACCGTTGCACAGAACTACACACCATAAGGGGTTTTAATGTTTGCCGCATCAAAAACTTCAACACCATCGGGCGGTACGCCTGACCCGCAATTTAACTACGTCACCATGCTATTACATGGTGATGGGACTAATGGCGCACAGAACAATACATTTGTAGACAGTAGCTCAAACAACTTCACCATTACCCGCAACGGCAATACAACCCAAGGTTCTTTCTCACCTTATGGGTCTAATTGGAGTAACAATTTTGTCAGGGCATCTACACAGTATTTAACTGTTTCAAACTCTGGTAGTCAGTTTACGTTTGGTACTGGCGCATTTACGATTGAATGTTGGGTAAATCTTGCGTCTATGCCATCTGGTACTGGTTATCCTACAAGTTATTGGTTGTTTGGTGGTGGGCCTGTAGAGTCAGATGCTGGAATTGATTTCTACATTAACGATACACAAATTGGTTTTAATTTAACCGCATTTTCATCTCCAACGGCTATTGGTAATCATGGGATGTCAGTAGGTGCTTGGTATCATGTTGCAGTTGTTCGTGGTGGTGGTTCAAACCAAACTGTCTCTATTTACGTAAATGGAACTCGTGTTGCAACGGCAAGTAGCGTAACTGCAACTGCTAATGCCGCCACAACAGGAATTGCAATTTCTGCCGCAGAGCCATTGGGGGCAACTAACGGAAATTTTAATGGATATATTAGCAACCATCGTGTTGTTAAAGGTACGGCTGTTTATGACCCAACACAATCAACATTAACTGTCCCAACAACACCCCTGACAGCAGTTACAAACACATCTTTGTTAACTTGCCAAGCAAATCGTTTCTTTGATGCTTCAACAAACGCTTTAACCATCACAGTCAACGGCACACCAAGCGTTCAACGCTTCAACCCATTTGGTGCTTCTACCGCCTACTCCACAAGCGTGATTGGTGGGTCAGGGTACTTTGATGGTAGTGGGGATTATTTAGTTACATCAGGAACTGGAAGTTTTAACCCAAGAAGCACTTTTACTGTTGAATTTTGGACTTACCCAATTTCTAACAACACAGTAACTTGGATTAATTCTAACACAAATAATAATTTTTATTTTGAAACAAGCGGCACTACCTTGTTTGTAGGTGATGGAATTATTAACACAATTGGAACATCAGCTCCTACAGTAAATCAATGGACTCATATGCTGTTGTCTTTTGATGGCACAACATATAGATTGTTTTATAACGGGGGTTTGCAAGCATCTTCTACATCGTTATTGCAAAGCAATGTTATTACTGCTTTTAGAATTGGTCAAAAACAAGAAGGAACTAGACCGTTTAATGGTTACATAACCGATATGCGGGTGCTTGTTGGTACTGCTTTATATACATCTGCGTTTACCCCGCCAACAGCACCATTAACAGCAATCACAAATACTGCATTGCTAACCAAATTCCAAAATGGCGCAATCTTTGACAACGCCATGATGAACGACTTAGAAACTGTGGGCAATGCACAGATTTCTACAAGCGTGAAGAAGTATGGAACAGGGTCTTTGGCGTTTGATGGGACTGGCGACTATTTAACAGGCAAAAGTAACCCAATTTATGCGATTGGAACGGCAAACTTTACAGTTGAAGCATGGGTTTACCCAACAGCTTTTTCTGCATATCGTGCTGTCTTTGATACAAGAACAACGTTATCAAATGGTGGGATGGATTTAGGTCTTGCCAATTCAAGTGCAGGAGTTTGGGGACTTTATAAAGGTGCTGGAGTAACTGTTGTTCAATCAAGTACAAATTTAACATTAAACACTTGGCAACATATAGCAGCAGTTAGGTCTGGCTCAACTGTTACTTTGTATTTAGATGGTGTAAGTGTTGGTAGTGCAACAGATGCTCAAGATTTTACAGAGCAAGGCTGTCATGTTGGAAGAACATTTGATAACTATACATGGAGTGGCTACATTGATGATTTACGAGTCACAAGAGGCTATGCCCGATACACCACAACGTTCACACCGCCTACTGCGGCATTCCCCAACACAGGCCCAATTTAAGGAAACATCATGCAAATTGCAATCTTAACTAGCCCCATTACAGTTGGCGACTATCGTGAACTGTTCGGCAATACATCATTCAATGGCAATGGCCCAAGCGATGAATTCTTGACTGCTAACAATGCTAAGAAGGTCAATGCTTTCAAAGCCCATGACAGACTGACTCAGAAGTTGGTTCAATGCTCTGCCTATGACGATGGTGAATTTGTTTCTATCGTTCAAGTGGCTGACATGAGTGCTGAAGAAATCCAAGCAGCTAAAGATTCTGCAATGGCTAACATTCGTGGTCAACGCAACCAGTTACTCAAAGAGTGTGATTGGACTCAGATTGCTGATTGCACTATTCCCAAAAAAGCCGAGTGGACAACATATCGTCAAACTTTGCGTGACTTGCCAAGCACGATTACAGAACCAAGAACCTTTAGCGCATGGCCCAACAACCCTGATGCAATTACATTGGAGTAAGCATGGCAACAAATATCAATGCCGATGATGGCGTAGTAAGCGGCGTAGCGGGGCTTAAAACAAGCGCAGATAATAGCGGTGTTTTGGCATTGCAAACTAATGGCACTACTGGTTTAACTGTTAACGCATCACAAGCCCTTGGTGTTGGTAGTACGCCTAATTATGGAACATCAGGTCAAGTATTGACTAGTGGAGGTTCTAGCGCATCGCCAATTTGGTCAACAGTTGCAGTTACCCCTGCGGCAGTTAGCGACCAAGCAAATACAAGTACGGGTTATTTTGATTTGCCTAGCGGAACTACTGCTCAACGCCCTGCAAGCCCTAACAATGGCATGACTAGATTTAATACTACGCTAGGTTATCCTGAATGGTATAGCGAGGCGGTTTCTTTATGGATTCCTTACTATAGCGTTCCATCTTACATAATTGAAATGTTTGCTTGGGGTGGCGGCGGTGCGGGTGGTTATTCATCAGGCGCAGGCGGTGGCGGCGGTGCGGCTACTGCTTTTATGAATGTAACGCAACCGCAATCTTTTGTTATTGTTGTTGGTGGTGGTGGTAATTCACGCGCACCAAGTTCAGGAACAGGGCCTACCGTTGTTGGCGGCGGTGGTTTTTGCGGTGATCTTGGATTTGGTGGTGGTGGTGGTGGATATTCAGGAATATTTACAAGTTCATCATCACAACTTAATGCAATATTGATTGCAGGCGGCGGTGGCGGTGCGGCATACGAAGGTGCGGCAGGTGGCGCGGGTGGTGGAACAAGTGGTATTGCAGGTGGTTCAGGCGAAACGTCAGGTGGTGGCGGTGGTACACAATCTGCGGGTGGTTCTTCTCCATCACAAACTGGTTCAGCATTACAAGGCGGTTCTTCAGGTAGTCAAGGCGATGGCGGTGGCTCGGGCGGTGGTGGTGGCGGCTATTGGGGCGGTGGCGCGGGGTCAAACACTAATCCTGGCTCTGCGGGAGGCGGTGGCTCTGGTTACTATAACCCTACAACTGTTACATCAGCAACTTTATATGCGGGTTCAGGAACAACTGCGGGCGATGCTTCAAATTCATTGCGTGGAAGTTATGGCAATGGCGGTGCAACAGGAAACAATAATGGAACACAAGGTGTTTTTATTATTCGTTATCTTGGTTCACAAAGGGGAACGGGTGGAACTGTATCTTCAGCGGGGGGTTATACATACCATACCTTTACATCTTCAGGAACTTTTACCGCATAAGGATAAACAATGGCTTGGTATGCAAAAATAGAAATTGAAAAAGTTGTTGAAATAATTTATGTAATTGATTCACGGGATTCCGAATGGCTATATCGAGAATATGGCGGTACATGGTTGCGGTGCGCGGAAGATGGCTCAATACGCCAATGCTTTCCTAGTATTGGTTATAACTATGATAGCCAAACCGATGCGTTTACCCCGCCAAAACCATTTGCTAGTTGGACATTAAACGAAACAACTTGTCGATGGGAAGCCCCAATATCAATGCCGACTGATGGCAAACCATATCGTTGGGATGAACCTACTACTTCGTGGGTAGAAGTTACTGTTTAAGGTAAATCATGGATGCAGATGTTGATAAAAGGCTAGCCGTGCACGAAGCTGTTTGCGCTGAACGTTACAGGTCTATTGAGGGCAAACTCGATAGCGGGAAAGACCGCATGCGTAATATTGAGTATATGCTTTACGCCGTTATGCTAGCCGTTTTGTTTGGCCCGGGCGTGGCCGCAGAGTTTGTCAAAAAAGTGTTAGGGCTGTAAAATGGGTGACTGGGCCGAAGCAATTATTGCGGCGGTCTGCATAACCGGTTTTGTAGTCTGGGGCACGTACGTTGTTGTATGGTGCTATCCGTAATTTTTTTGGCTGTATCTATTGAATACAGGTGTGTTAAGTGGATTTGGGTTGGCGACGTCTATAACCGAAAAGTCTACTGTATTGAATGGAAAAAGGTAGAACGGAAATGATTGATCCGCTAACAGCCCTAGCTGGCATACAGTCAGCCATTAGCATGGTCAAGAAGGCCAGTGCGGTGGCCAATGATCTTGGCTCGCTTGCGCCAATGATCGGTAAGTTATTTGACGCCAAATCAACTGCCACCAAAGCCCTGATTGAAACTAAGAAAAGCAAGGGTTCCAACATGGGAACCGCGCTACAAATCGAGATGGCGCTTGAGCAAGCAAGAGCGTTTGAGGAAGAGCTAAAAATGCTCTTTATGACCACCGGCAAGATAGACGTGTGGAACAAGATTAAAGCTCGCCAAGACCAGATGGATTTAGATGACGCTCGAGAACTTCGTGCTTTAGAGCGGGCAGAGAAGAAAGCAAAAGAAAAAGAAGCAGAGTTGAACGAGTTGGCCATCATTCTTGGCGGCTGTGCGTTTGTGCTGTTCTTGGTGGTTATCGGTATTTATGAGTTAATGGAATTCTGTAACACTACCAGAAGGTGCGGTAGATGACTTGGTTTGATATAGTTCTTTGGTCTGCTGTGCCAGTTAACTATTTCTTTTGGGTAGTTGTTTACCCAAGGCTGGAAGATGAATGAGTACCAGAAGACCTTTGACCTCTGCCTCAAGATATTCGTTTACGGGTGTGTGGCTTTGTACTTCTTGGGTTTTCTAAAGTTCTTGCCTGACGATTTGTCAGACAAAATTGTTAATCTCTTACTTGGAAAGGTTGGATT
>Ga0209355_1000514_pt1 | contig 23077 bp, 18 predicted proteins | sample LauGreSBDMM110SN_3_FD_187563 | JGI IMG/M metagenome (GOLD analysis project Ga0209355, IMG submission 187563) | Freshwater lake microbial communities from Lake Michigan, USA - Sp13.BD.MM110.SN (SPAdes) (version 2) | ecosystem: Environmental > Aquatic > Freshwater > Lake | place: Lake Michigan... | reverse complement strand
AAGCTGCCGGCCGAGGTATTTCTGAGGAGGCTGCAAGAGGCGTGCGAGAGAGTCCATCGGCGGTTTTTGAAAGAGCTGCGGGTGACGGACGTTCTCGGGGAGCGACGGGGGAGCGGGGGCGGCGCGGGAGGCGTCGGGTGCTGCGCGTCCGTGGCCGCCGCGAGTGTTGCGGTCGCGCCCGAGCGGGAGGGGGAGGGGGAACGGGACGAGCTCGCGCAGCTGTACGCGTTTGCCGAGCTGAACCGAACGTGTCTCTATAAGATCTGCAAGCGGTACGACAAGCGGGCGGGGCCGCCGGAGCCGACGGCGTCGCCTTGGTGCCGCGAGGTGATTGGGCGCGGCGCCTACGCGTTCCTGAATCCGCTATGGCTCAAACGGATCCAGTTGGAGCTCCACGGTCCGGAAGGCGAGGAATGTCCGGTGTGTTTGGAGCCGCTCGGCGAAGCGACCGAAGCGGCCGCTGCGATGGTGCTGAACTGCGGGCACCTTTTGTGCCTCGGGTGCGCTCAGGAACTCCACGAGCTCCGGAAGATCCACGGGGTGTTCCGGAACCGCATTGCCGTGGCGCAGTTCCGAAAGGACGTGAAGTGTCCGATTTGCCGGTTGCCGAATCCTCTGGACAGGATTGGGCCGGTAAACGTGTACCCGGGGATGTACGCGCGGATATTGTCGGAGTTCGCTTAGCTTTGCGCATTTAAGGGTTTTTGATTATGTTCTTTTTGTAAAGATGAACAATGATCTGTTGAAATTACGCGATGAGCACCCGCTCGTCCTGCCGCCAATGATCGGCGAGCGTCCGACGGCGATCCCGGCGTGCGTGACGACGCCTTATCCGCTGTTGCGGGCGTCTTTTGTAACTCGGGAGACGGCGAAGAGTCATATGCTCACGTGGTTGCTCGGATTTGCCACGCGATATCTTCAAACCGCGTACATATTGCTGAGCGAATCGCACGCGGTGTTTCCATTTGAAAAGCGGGTGTACAAGATCGTGGGAAAGGAGGTGTACTTCATCGTCCCGCTCGCCTCCGAGGTGGAGCTTTTTCAGTCGTTTCTGTTTGAACTCCAAGATGTCGCGGCGGCGTATTACGTGGAAGTCCAGGAGCATTTTGTCGCACCGGATCCGGTGGAGCGCGCGATGTACAATCTAACGGTGTCGTATGTCTCGGAGATGCCCAACGAGATGCATTTGACGTTGGATTTTCTCAAAAAGAAGTATGAATACCTCAACGATCTGGTGAAGAGCGTGACGCGGATGCTGTATCACAATATGGGCCTCGCGTGATTCTCGCGGGCTCATATCATACCCAGACTGCCTGAATGTGACCCATCACGCCGCCGGCTTGAACCTGCGCGCCCAGATCCGTCGCGATGTGCACATTACGCACTGGAAATTCCACGGTGGTTTCACCGCCCCATTTCACGACGGCAATGGGGTCGCCGCGGTGCACGGCGATCGCTCCGCCGTCCGTTTGAAGAAGCGGAACGATGTGGCTGGGGCGCGCGGCGGAAAACGTCATCGTGAAGCGGCCGGTGGCGGTGTCAAGCTGAAAGGTGGCGGGTGCAATTTCCGTCAGGAGGCCGTCCATCGGCGCAAGGCGCGCGTAAGTGTCCGTTTTCTTGCTGGCGATTTTGATCCGGGCGTAGCCAAGAGGTCGCAGGCAATCCAGGATGGTCACGGTGCCGGTGGCGGGGGCGAGTATGGCGTCGGCGGCTGGGGCAGCGTCGTCGGCGGCTGCGGGCGGACCAATGAAAATGGACGCGGCCGCTGCGAGGAGCAGCACGGAGAGGAGGACCAGAAAGATGCTTTTCCGAAAGGCGCCTATGAGAAACACGACGAAGACGGGGATGTATACTTCGGGGGCGGTGGCAAGATATACGTCGCGCATTGCCGGCCACTCCACCTGTCGTGGCCTACTCTGTTATATTCATTGATTTTTGAGTTCGTTCAGCGATGCGCTCGGCGATTCGTGCGAGGTAGGCGGCTTCTACGTTACCAACGGTTTCCGGCGGAGGCGGTGGAGCGTTGGGATCGGGGGACAGCAGAGAGGTCGGAACGACTTGAAAAGCGGTTTTGTAGTCGCCCATCGTGTTGTAGACGGTGTAGTCGGCGAGGGTTTCGGGGACGCCTTCGGGCGCGGAAGCGGCGATTTTGGCGAAGATGCCGTCGGGCTCGGTGTAGTTTATTAGGTCGCGCGGGCCGAAATCGTTGGTCACGGGGACGAGGGCGTCGTCGGCTGCCGCGCCTGTGCCGGCGGCCGGGGCGGAAGCGTCCATCAAGTCGCCGTAGCCGCCTGGAACCGAGGAGGGGAACATTTCTTGGGTTGGGTGGTGTTTCAGGAATTCGCTGAGCAATTCCTGGAAGACTGGGAGCGGGTCGTCGGGAGCGTTTGAGTACTCCATTACTGTGGCGAGGCGGCTCATTATTGTTTGATAGGCGACGCGAAGGTACACTTGGTCGTACAGTGTGATGGCTGGGGTATCGGTGGCGCCTGCGGCGGCGGTGAAGATGTCGGCAAAGTTTGCTTCGGAGATGCCAAAGGATTCTGCGAGGATGTCGCTGAGGGGTCGGATGCGCTCGGTTACTTGGGAGGCTAGAAAGGCCTGGAAGTCGGCGGTGGCGGGTTCTAGGGTCACCGGCGCTTGCGTGGCGGCGGCGGTGAGTCCTCGGCAAATCCAGGCGTAGGCGGTTCGGACGATGGCCATTTCCTCGGCGGACCCGCCTTTGTCCGGATGGACGAGGAGGGCGAGCCGATAGTACGCCCGGCGGACATCGACGGGGCTTGAAGACAGCGTCACTCCAAGAAGTGCATACGGGTCCAGTCCGGATGCGAGCTCTTGGGAGGTCATTTTTGATGGGATATGGTGTGGTGTGTTAGTGAAACGTCAGTGAAACCTTATATCCGCAATGTGTAGAAAAGTAAAAATGGACTCGCCTGCTCCCGAGATGGTTGGCGGCTCTCTGATGGTTAAGAAGACCGGCGATAAGGAGAAGGTGCTGGGTCGCCTTCGCTGCATCTACCTGGACTGCAAGCGCCACAAGCTGGTCAAGGTCAAGGGTGTGTACATCCGCCTGACCGAGGCGCGTGCGCGTTCGGCGAAGTAGGCGCGGAGCGCCAGCTATGCGGCGCGTATTTAAAGCTGCGTCCAATTATTTTTAGAACACTCGTTGTGATGCAACTAGCGGTGAACATCCAGGGAGGGCTTGGAAATTTGTTGTTTCAGGTAGCTTTTGGGATCGCTGCGGCTCGGCGTTACGAATGTGGGTTGTACATTGGGAAGGAGGACCTGCACCATATGACGAACGTGGGCTATCGCTATTTCTTACGGGGGATTCAGAGGAAATCGGAGGAGACATTAATCGCCGAAGGGTTCACCGATGTGAAACCGGGCGATGTTTCGGTGGATAAGACGGTCGCTGTGACCATTTTGGAGATGCGGGAGGCGCTGGATGCGGCGAAGGCGGAGGGAGGACGCATAAGGATATTTAACGGGTTCTTTCAAAGTCCGCAGTGGTGGGGGGTGGATGGCATTGGGGCGGATGGCGTTGCTGAGGATATCCGGGCGCGGTACGCGATGCCAGTGGATGTCCGAGCGGCGCTGGAAGTTCGGTATGGCGGCACAGCAAGGTTGGCTCGGGCGTTTTTCATTCACGTCCGACGCGGGGATTACGTGGGGTCGCCGTTTGATTTGGGGCTGGAACGGGCGTATTTTGCGCGGGCTTGGGCGGCGGCGACGGAGACGACGCGCTTGCCGGCGGATGCGGTGTGCTTCTTCTTTACCGACGATCCCCGATACACACCGGCGATGTTCAGTGAGCGGACCGGTGTGGATTTTGGCGGTCGGGCGGTGGAGGTCGTCGGCGGACTGGACGAATGCGTGACGCTTTTCTTGATGTCGCTTTGCAGACTCGGGGGGATTTGCAGCAACTCCACGTTTTCTTGGTGGGCCGGGTATTTGAACGATTCGCCGGACAAACGCGTGTATTTCCCAAAAGAGTGGTCGTTTGATAAGTTGGCGTATCCGGGACTGATCCCGGTCGCGGTTGCGAACCTTTCTGAGTAGAAGGTAAAGGCAAGATACTTGCAATGGACGTCGGCAACGCCCGCGCGTTTTTGGAAGGCGTGAAGAACCCGGACGTGCCGCGGTCGCCGAGGCTGGATAAGTTGGCCGATCTGCTGTCGTTGGCGCCGGCTGCGGCGTATGGTGCGCTGCTGGTGATGCTGCTTATCACACGGGACCCTTACTACATTGTGGTCGCGATGGGGATGGCGACGCTCGGTGTGGCCGTGGAAGTCACTAAGCAGCTCACGCGGCCGTTTTTGGGGCGGTTTCCGTGGCTGGCGCGCCCGGCGGATGCACGCGGATGCGGGGCGTTCGGGGGCGAGGAGCCGGAGGACGGCGCCTGCGCGGGCGGGGCGTGTCCAGGAATGCCTTCCAATCACCAGGCAACGATGGCGTTCTTCGTGTTTTCTATGATCTTTTATCACCGGACGACGATTTTCAGTGGACCGCTATGGGTGGTTCTCTTAGGACTAAGCGTCGGTGTTGGCGCGTCGCGGGTGTACAAGCACTGCCACACGACGGACCAAGTGGTCGCTGGCAGCGCCGTTGGCGTTCTGTTTGCGACGATGTTTTATCATCTGGTTTCTCCGCCGGAGCGAGTTACTGTGGTTTAATAAAACGTTTACGTTTTATTATTAATTTTTCTGTCCAATACGTATATGATATGACGTGGGAATGAACAATGATGCGGACTTTGGGACTTTGACGGGAGCGGTCGCCGCGATGGAGGAGCGAATTCGTGGTGGACTGGGGTGGGATGCTTTTCAGCGTGAAATTCGGCGGGCAGATACGCGACGGGCGTGGGATCGGCTGGCGGAGGGCGCGGGGTTAAACGGGCGGGATTTGTTGGCGGCGTTTGCGTTTGCGTTTTTCACCGAACCTGAGGGAGAGGATGCGACCGAAGAGGCGATTCAAGCGACTGCGCGGGCTTGGATTCACGCACCGGAAGCGCCGGAAACGCTGGCGGCTTACGCGGAGGCTTTGGCGGAGTGGAAAGTGACCGACCGTGAGGCGACCTTGCAGAGACTCGCCGAAATGTATTGGGAATACGAGCTGGCTTTTGATTTGACGCATACAGACTTGGCGCCGGAGGAAAGGGTGTACTACGCACAGGAGCTCCAAGTGCGCCAAGGCGAATTAATGAGGTTGATGGTGAAAATTGACGGGGGCGAGTTTTTCCGGCGATTCCTGCCGATCGCGATACCGGACGAAGTCGCGCAAGGCGTTTATACGGTATTGGAGCGGGCATTTTGGAATCGGATTAAGGGAGACCTTGCTGGCGGCGTGTACGATTCGCTGTATCCTGTACTTGACGAGTTACTGGATCTGGTGCGCCGTTTAGTACCGCAAGGGTGGGAGACGCGTGTGGCGTGGTTCGCCGACGTAATGGACACTGAGTTTATTCGGGCGCGGGTCGGTGCGGGCGTGGGTGCGGGGGGTGGGGCGCTGGACTTTGACTTTTGGCGAGGGCGGTGCGATGCGGCGATGGAAATGATGATAGATCTTGACAGTGCGGCCGCTGAGGAGGAGCACCGAGCGTGGGCGGTGACGCATCCCGTGACTGGAATGGAGGCGGCGATGGACGTGCTTGCTTACGTCCTGCGGAGGCTGAGTGATATCCGGCGGTTAAAGGAGGCCGTGTTCGCCGAAAATGTGTGACGAAAACTGTCAGTGCGGGCGCGCGCGAGGGCGCGGGGCGGGCACTGGTCGCGTAATATTTTCTGAAAAATGTATAGAGATTTGCGCATAGACGGACTCTGCATCCATACAGTGACGGCTGCTGCTATGAGTATGCGCTCTTGCAGCGGGACGGTCGCTATTATAGTGGCTGCATTAGCGGTAAGCATTCTTATTGGCATTTATGTGTTCCGAGCGAGTCCCGCGGCGGTGGAAGGCTTTGAGGTGCCAAAGATGCGGCCTTGTGCGGTTTATTACACGGATAATATTGCGGCTTGCGATCATCCGGGGAAACTTTATGAGAAGACGCCTCAGTGGCGTGAGACACGACTTGCCCAATTATCGGCGATTGCGGCGCCTTCGGAGGCGGAGAAGACGGAGATTCAGATGCTGAATGAGATAAAGACGGAGGGGGCCAATGCGCCAAAGTATTGCAAAGTGACTTTGTCTGAGTTCACTGAGAAGGCGGACGATCCTTATAAGTATGCGAAGGAGGAGGCGGTCCGTGGGTCGCCGGAACATTGGGCGTTTTGTTTCAAGGCGAACCCGGACCGCGCGGCGGCCGAGACGACGGTGCGGGAGTTCGGCGACCGTAGTTCCATTTACACGAATATGGAGTACATTATGACGATGGGAGACGCCAATGTCTATAATCGTATTCAATTCCGCGATCTCAAATTTGATGGGGTGAAATACGCGAGCTGCCTAAGTACGAAACCCTCCCTGGACGAGAATCTGCCGGTTTTCTTGGCGTTCAAGGTGAACCCTTACGCGATGACGCTGGCGCAGGTGCTGGCGTTCAAGCGCGGGGCGAATGGCCAGCTGACGGCGTACCCGAACCCGCTGGAATTATTCGCCAAGCTTTTCCGAACGCAGGGCGAAAATAGCCAATACGTCCTGAAACCCGCGCGAAAGAACCTGGTCGTCTACAAGATTTCAAAGGACATTTGCAATAATGACAGCATTCACGGGACGTTTCCGGTGACCGTGGACCTGACAACGGTCGGGCTCGGAACCACGGTGCTCGTGTCGGGGCTGCCCTACGCGTCGCCGAATCGCGCGGAGATGGTTAAAGGCATCGTGGATATTCAGGCGCGGATGGCGGAGGTCGGTACGACCATCGCGGATTTGGAGAAGAAGTACGCGGATATCACGGCGAACAATGCGGGCGGCCTTCACCGGAACGTGTTCCTGATTAACAACCCTGACCACTGGCCGCAGAACACGGGGCAGATGAACACGCTGTTCGCCAACCGCGTGCGCCTCGTGAAGCAGGACACGGATACCGTCGTTCATTTCCGGAACAACACGCGGGTGCCGGGGGTCGCCGAGGGGTACGCCATTGAGTGGCGCGGAATGCTCCGCATTACCGAGAAGGGGTCGTACAGGTTTAAGGTGAACTCGGATGACGCGGCGGACGCCTACGTGGACGGCAAACTCGTGACAACCTATTACGGCGGCCACGGCTTCGGCGATGCGGGGACGTCCCTCGTGAGCCTGGACCTGGACCCTGGATTCTACCCGATTCACATCCGTATGATGGAGTGGTGGGGCGGGGACGGAATGGAGCTCTCGGTGCGCAAGAACTCGGAGGCGTGGAAGCTGGTGCCGACGTCGTGGTTTTACTACTCGTCGGACCCGCAGGTGAACACGTACATTCAAGGGATGGAGACGGGCCGGCAGAATATGAAGATGCTGGAAGCGCGGAAGGCGGAGTACGAGCGCTGGGTCGGGCAGCTCCAAGGAAACCAGGCGGACAAACTGAAAGCCTACGCGGACCAGATGGTCTCCAAGGATCTCTCGGGCATCTTCCAGCGGTCGCATATCTCGGACGGTGACGTGATTTATATGGACGTCGGGGCGTATATGCTGGCGGGCGCGTCGCCGGGCGTGCCGTGGGCGGGGACGGGGACGGGGGTCGCGGGCGATGGCGAGGGCGACGGCGACGCTGGGATCACAAACGGCCGCCAAATCCTGGTGAATAACCTGCTGGAACTGAATGTGCCGCGGACGGTGTCGCCACCCCAGGTGCCGCTTTATGAGACGCCAAAGTACAGCATAGCGATGTGGCTGAAAATTAATGAAGGCGCGACGCAGTGGCGGAATATCCTGTTTTACGGCGCGGGGGATGACTGGACGAACTGGACGGCTCGGCGCAAGAATAATCCGCTGATTGACCGGACGCCGGGATTCTGGGTATACCCGGACAGCACGGCGCGGCTGCATTACCGTCACCGCGCGCGGACGCCCGATGGCTTCAACGATGGCATTGACGTCGCCGACCTCGGCAAGGTGCCGCCCTTTAAGCAGTGGTTCCACTACACGACGACCATTAACGGGAATGTCGCGAACACGTACATCAATGGCGAGCTGGCGGCGACGCGTACTCTGGCGGGGAACTTTGAGTGGAACGATGTTAACGCGAAGAAATTGGTGCTCGGGAACAACGGGATCTCGGGCGGCATTTACCTGCAAAAACTGTACTGGTACAACCGCATCGTGTCCACAGACGAGATTCGCGAACTCGCCAAGGAGGTTGCGGTCAATGAGGTCACGGAAATTCGCGCACGCTCGGTGGGCTGGGGCGGATGTTCCGCGGCGCACTACAACAGCGGGAGCGTCGTGATCAACCGGAAGCCTTTTTCGTTCGTTCGCGGGATAAATATATACACGGTGGCGGACGACGGCACGGTGAACTGGGCGCAATGGGACTCCTACGCGAACACGGTAAACAATGGGGGCGGCAAGGCGGCGGTCGTGAACGCGCTGAGCGCGGCGAACATCGTGAAGCAGCGGGTGCTCGTGGCGCTCATTCACGACGAGGGGACGAACCAGCTGAGCGCGGACGTGCGCACGCGCCTCAGAGATCTGGGGTCGGGGGCGCTGGCCTCTGCGCGATTCCGCAGCCCGTACATGTTCATTAAGGACCTGCGGCGTAACAAGGTCCTCATTGACCGCGCGGGACGCGAAAACGCGTGCGATGCCATTGAATGGACGGGGGCGATTGAATACGGCGTCCGACAGAAGCGTGTGCAGAAGCCGGGGCTCGTGATGAACCTAAAAGACATCAGTGGCGACATTTGGCTGGACGGCACGGGCAACGGGTACGACGCCTATTACGTGGGCGGCGTCCAGACGGTGAGCAAGTACGGTGGCGGATTCACGACGCCGGCGTCGCAGACCACGCGATACGTACTGATGCCCGAAAAGGCGCTCCAAGACCTGCCAAGCGGCACGGCGTGGACGCTGACCTGGTGGATGGAGGTGCTGAGCCAAAGCAAGGACCAGTATGGTGGCGGGCGCTACTGTATGAGTATGGCGATTCCGTCGTATGATAACGTATTTATCGTTCAGGTAAACAGCAATAACATTACCCTTCACGGGGGCTCGCTCGTGCAGGGTCGCACGATTCCTTATGCTTTCAATGAGCTCGTGAACATAACCATCGTGCGCAGTGCGAATACGTTTAAATTCTTTAAAAACGGTCAGTTCTTTGGCACTTACTCAGTAGCAAATCAAATGGCTACGGATACAAAACAAATTCAGGGATGGGTACTTGACCAGGAGCAAGATACGATAAAGGGCGCGTTTGATAGCACGCAAAACCTGAATGCAAACTGGTATGAGGTTTCGCTGTTTAATAAGACGCTGAGTGATGCGGAGGTGCTGGCGGAGTATAATGGGGTGAAGGGGCGGTTTGGTTAAGGATGGTGGTGTTGTTTATTGTTTTTTATTGTTTTCAAAATTTATTGAAGCAGGGATGGTAGCAGAGTTCGGGGGGAGGGGGGCGAGATTTTTGGGAGGTAGTTAAAATACCGATGGTGCTCACATTAAGCGGAACAAAAACTACGCGACCGTCGGGTAGGAGGGTACATCCAAGATACGCGCCGGTATTTGCCGATAACGTCGTCGCAATTGTACTATAAGTATTTGTAACTGGATTAAACAGTCCAATAGTTGTTGTATTGTGTGGCGCGAAAATCACTCGTCCGTCTGGAAGGAGAACGCCGCCAATATATGCAGCGCTTCCTGGGAGACCCAAAATCGTACTAAACGTATTCGTCGCTGGATTAAAAATCCCAATGGTAGTTGCACTAGTCGGTACAAAAACCACGCGGCCATCTGGAAGAAGTACACCGCCATAATAAGCACCAGTTCCTGGGGCACCTAAAATTGTAGTGTACGTATTTGTAACTGAATTGAAAAGTCCAATGGTGGTAGCATATTGCGGAACAAACACAACACGGCCATCCGGAAGAAGAACACCTCCAATATATGCAGCGCTTCCAGGGGCACCCAAAATTGTGCTATACGTATTTGTTGTTGGATTGAAAAGTCCAATGGTGGTAGCATTATTTGGTACGAAAAGCACGCGGCCGTCGGGTAGGAGGACGCCACCTTGATACGCGTTACTCCCAGGAGCGCCCACCAAAATTGTACTATATGTATTGGTCGCTGGATTAAAAAGTCCAATTGTTGTTGTATTTGCCGGCACAAAGACAATACGACCGTCGGGAAGAAGGACACCACCTGAATACGCATATGTTGGCGGAGATGGTGACATAGATATTGTGCTATAAGAATTCGTTGATGGATTAAAAATCCCAAAACCCGCGGTCGCGCCGTGAGGCACAAAAACCACACGACCGTCTGGAATAAGTACACTGCCATAATATGCATTGGCTACCAAAGATCCGATCGCAATTGTACTGTACGTCAGAGAATCATATATATCCACGCTTTGACTCGTATTCCACCACACATTCTTACGAAGTGCAGTTGGTCCGAAATTATAGCGGTACCTTAGGGATGTTACATACTGCATCCAGGTCAGGAATAGATCTCGGTTTGTCGTCGTTCCGTCAAAGGTTACATAGGGTGATATTTGAAGAGATTGATCTCCGATAATACCACCAACGTTAACGTTACCGCCAAACACTGCGTTCCCGGCGACTTCCAACGCCTGCGTCGGATTCACCACGCCCACGCCGAGGCGCCCATCCGACGTTATATTTAGTGACTCTGGTTTACCATAAAGCAGCCATTCGGAAAAGTCTACTAGTGTTCCATTTCCTGTAATCTGATTTACAACAATACGATAATATGTAAATGCACGTGTTGTATTCACTGTAAATAGTTGAGGGGACGCTGAATAAGGAATTGCCGACTGTTGAGAGACCAGTGTCCAATTTACTCCATTTATAGAACCAAGAATATAAAAGCGCGCTGGGAATTTAATTGGTTGACCGCTTGATCCTGTAATTGTATAGGCAGTAAGAGAGATTGACAATGGTAGTTGAATTTGTGCCCATTCTCCACTGTAACTTATACCATTGGTATCAATCGTTGTTATAGTACCATTATAAGAATAAGGAGTAGATGTATTATAGGCAGCAGCACTTATTGACGCCCACTGAGTACCTGTTCTATCAAAGAGTCTCCAAGCTTGAAGAGATGTAGAAAATTCTGAACTCGCAGAAACAATATAATAACCGTTTCCGTAGGTACTGGTCGTAATATTTGTAACGTGACCTGTAAAAGCCGCAGGAGGGTATGCCTGGGACGAAATAGAGGGATCTGTTGCTGTTATTTTTGCGACGCTCAGTCGGCCATCGCTGGTCAGTTGAAGCGGGGTGCGCTGGAATTTCGCGGCGCGCAGAAGCAGGGCCGTTATGCCGGAAGTCGCGGGGCCGAGGGGCGCGGTGGGCGGGGTGAAGGTCGCGGTGTAGAGGGCGGCGCCGCGGACGAGGCGGGTGTTTGCGACGTAGCCGTTCACATTCAAACCTGAACTAAATTGACCTATTGCAAAAGGTATAGTTGTGTCTATGATTGGGGTTCCTGATACAGTAGCTGTTGTTTCTAATGATCCATTTACAAACATTCGTATATTATTGGGTGATCCTGCATCACACGTGACTGCAAGATGATACCAAGTATTCGTTGAAAGAGTGCTCACACCGTCTACTATCACACCTGCACCATTCCAATATCTAAACCTAAAAATTCCGCTATTATTAATTCTTAATGACCAGTAATCTCCTACATCATTCGTATTCATATTACCACAAATATACGTATTGTTAAGATTATTTAAAGTTTTAAAATTCACCCACGTTTCCACTGTAAACCCACCATTCTGCCACCAATTGAATCCGTAAGCATTGCTGTTGAGCGAGCTGAGGTACGCTCCATTGCTCCCGGGATTCGTCACCGAATTATCTAGGAAAATGCTGCCTTCATTCGGAGAATTTGCAAAGGGTCCGAAGGGGACCGGGATGACCTTGCCGTTTGTCACATCGGGGACGCTGGCGATGTTTCCGGTCATATCGCGCATCTGGTAATCGGACGTGGTGACTTGCAGGGTGCTCGCGGCGTTGCTGCTGTTTGAAGGGGTGACGTCTAGGGTCGTCGCGTCGGAAAGTTGGAGGGCGCCGGTAATACGAACGCTGTGCGCTTGGATGGCTGGGGTTTTCTCGGAGGATGCTGTGGACGCTGCGGCGATTTCGGCGAGGGTGAGGGGGCGCTGGTAGACTTGAACGGTGTCCAGTTCGCCGTGGAAGGCGTTGGTTGCGCCGGTGAAGCCGTTGAATAGGAGGAGGTTGGCAAGGTAGGCCGGGGCGGCGGTGGCGTGCGTGTAGGACTGTACGGTGCCTTGCGCAGTGCCGTTGATGTACAGGGTCAGTGTGTTGTTCGGGCTGGCGGCGGTGCCGCTGAGGGTGACGGTGAAGTGGGTCCAGGCGTTCAGAGGAATCACGACGGGGGCCGTCAGGGTGACGTAGGAGCCTTGCGAGGGTTGCAGGAGGACGACGGGGTAGTTGGTCGTGGGTTCCAGGCCGATGGCGAGAATGGAGGCGCCGGCGACGGTGGTTGCGCCGTAGCCGCCGTCGGTGCCGAAGAAAAACTGGCGGTTGCCGGTGGTCGCCGTGGCGTACGGGCGGACCCAGGCGGTCACGGCGAATCCTGCGGGGGCCGTGGGCGAGGGCAGGGCGGTGGCAGCGGTGATGATGGGGTAGGTGACGTAGGTCGCCGCGGCGCCGCCGGGCGGATTCACGCCGACGAGGCTGGTCCCCTCGCGGCCGTTGGGGTTGTAGTTGACCGCGGTCGTCGTCGCGGTGGCGGCGCTGGGCGTGGCGCTCGCGCTGCCGATGGTCGGCGCGCCGATGATGTTGCTGCCCGATAGGTCAAACAGGTGTCCGGCGAAGGGCAGCCAGGCGATGAGGCCGTTGGGGCGGAGCTCGCCGGCGCTCAGGATGCCGGTGAGTTGGGTGTCGCCTTGGACGTGAAGGTTCGCAATAGGCGCCGTGGTGCCAATGCCGACATTGCCACCGGAAACGTAGGTCGTCGCGTGGATGTGAAGGGGCGTCACGGGGGTCGCCGTGCCGAGGCCGACGTTTCCGGAGGGGCCGACGACGATCGCGTTGTGCTGCGCGCCGCTGCGGACCCGTAGGGCGTTTGAGGTGCCGAGGTTTACGACCTCCAAGGCTTGCCGGGTCGCACCGGAAGGCTGGGCGAGGCGGGCGCCGGACGTCCCGAAAATCGTCGCATTGAAGTTTGCGGCGTTACTGGTCTTATCAAAGATGAGGTAAGACGTCATTCCGCCCCGTGTACCGCACCGCGCCGCGCCTTACCGACACGAGCCGGTACTCTAAACAAAACGTGGATAAAATGCGGTCTCGTGGGTCCGCGCACGGGGATTATGTAGTAAATAGGTAGTAGTGAAGCCACACGCGAGCGAAGCGCAACGCGACGCGGCGTGTAGCAATGGAACTCAAAGATGCGCTGCTGCTTTTTTACATTATTATGATTGCTGGATACTTTGAGCCGCTTTTCAGCTGTGACCTTCAACGGCTTTTCACGAACAGCCTGCTCGCCAAGCATATCCTGGCGTTTATTAGCGCTTTCTTCCTGATTACGCTGGTGGATGACAAAAATGAGATCAAGACGCTCAGTGAAATGTTCCGGACGACGTTTATGATCTACGCGCTTTACATTCTTTCCACGAAGGCGAAGGCGTATTACGTCCTGCCGATGCTGATCGTTCTGTTCATTGATCAGATTCTGAAAGTGCAGGTGGGGATCCTGGAAAAGCGGGAGAGCGAGAAGATCGCGCGGGCGGGAGACGCTGCTCAACGCGAGCAGATCATTAAAATCCGCGCGGGGATGACGTGGGCGATCGTTCTGCTCATCCTGGGCGGGATGCTGCATTACTACATTCGGGCGCGCATTGAGTTCGGCGCGAAGTTTAGCACGGTGGCGTTTTTCGCGGGTACAAAAGAATGCGCGCACGGGGGCGTCGGACGCCGGGTTCATTCAGTGCGGGATTAGTGCCCGCGGTGCGATGCTGGGGAGGGGGTATTCGCGTATCGGTCAATGCGCCGGAGATTCTCGGTAATCGGGGCGGTCTTGACGATCTGGGTGGCGAGGTCGGTCTCCTCGGGGGTCATCGTGGCGAACACGTGGGTGTCTTTGAACTCAATGAGGTCGCCGCATTTGTAGAAGGCTGGAAACGCGAGATGGTTGGCGACGCGGCCGAGGAAGGCGTGGTCGCGGCGGGCCAGGATTGTCGCCCAGAAGCGCTCGGACTTGTTGCAGATTTTCACGCTTGACCCAGGAACGAGCACGGCGATCTCGTCGGCCGTCGGCGCCTTGAAGGTCAGCGGGTGGCGCTCGGCCATCTCGGTGGCCGACACCCAGTCGTCATCGTAAATCTGGGGGAGGTACGCAGGCATCCGCGTGTCGGCGTAAGCCATTTTCGCTTGACGGTTTGTGTCGTCGGGTTGGAAAAAGAATTGCATCATTTTTTGGGATTTAGTATATTACTGAGGACACGCGGAGGCGCTGACCGACGCGTTACACGCGGAGGCGCTGACCAACGCGAGTTTACGAGCGGAGGTACAGTGCATCGCCCCATCCGTGGTTCGTCATTTCCAGGGCGACGCGTGTGAAGCCGTCGGTTGCTAGGAAGGCGTCCATCTCGTGGAGGAGGGCGCAGCCGGCGTACAGCGGTTTCGTGTTGACCTCGGTGTAAATCGCGCGCAGGTGCGGGATGATCGTGCGGGCGCCGAGAAGGGCGAGGAGTTCCGCGCCTTGAATGTCTAGGTTGGCGACATCAAAGGTGTCGGGGGCGAGGCCGCGGCGGGCGAAGAGGGTGTCCAGTGTGATCGTTTGGACGTTGCGCGTTGCGATCTCGTAGACGTCCGGGTGTTCGTTGCGGTGTTCCGCGAGGGGCAGAAGCGAGGACGATTGGCCGTTGTTCGTGATGTGAAAGGTCGCCGTTTTGTCGTCGGCGTGGCTTACGGCGGCGCAGACGATGTTTTGCGCGCCGCGCAGACGACGTGCGGCGGCCGCTGCAATGTCGGCGTTTGCCTCTATCCAAAGGACGTTCGGGCCAGCGGGATCAAAGCCGAGGCTCGCGTAAAGCTCGGCCTCCTCGCAGAGGTGGGCGCCCACGTGCAAGATGCCGCGCTGTGGGCGCGCGGCCGGAAAGCGGGCGAAAACGTCGGGAATGAGCATCGCGGGCGGGAGGGCCGGCGGGAGGGGTATGTATGCAACCGAAATGCAGGGTTAAATTGAGTAGGCCCGATTTCTTTATACCGTTAGCGGTCCGCGGCGGTCGCGAGCGCGGTCCAAGCGGCGTTTCGGCGGGATTGCGAGGGGTGGCTGGGGTTCATCATATGCGTGAGGTACGCGCGCTGGATTTTCGTCGCTTTCGTGCCGGGAAGGAAGAGTTTGAGCATTGCGGGATCGTCGGTGAGGTCTTGGAGGTTGAATGCGCAGCGGTCCATTTTGGCGCCGAGGGTGATGAGGTATTTCAGCATTGGCTTATTGCCGTACATCACGGCCAGTGTCACGAGCGGTATTTTTCCTTGCATCCAGGTCATTGCGTTGAAAATGGGTTCTCTGCGATAACTTTCGGGAAGCCCGCGCATAAACGCATCCCAACTGGTCGCGAGCTGCGGTGGCACGGAGGCGTATAGGTTGTTTACATTGACGTTTTGTGTCCGAATGATCGTTTCGCACATTTCGCCGCAAACGCGAAGGGTTTCTCTGGAAAAGGTCGGGCGACCGAAGCGGCCGGCTTGGATCATACTGCTTAGTATTTTTGTGAGCCAGAGGGCGTTGTCTAGTTTATTGACCTTAAACGCGTCTAGGAATGCCGTGCGAGTTTCGGCGAATTCCGAGCGACTGAATAAGTTCCGTAGAATGCCGAACAGGATATCGGGGGGCTGGAATAAGGGACTCGCGTAGAGCGGGACGCGATTGCGCGGAAAGGCTTTGAACAGCTCGGTGTAAAACGCGATTTGCGCTGGCGTGATATCCGCGGTGTGGTTCTCCAAGTACGTGAAGACTGCATTCGTGAGCAGCGGGTGATCCGCGGGGGTGTTTGTGACGGGGACGTCGGCGACGCCGAGATTGCGGTACATATACCGGGCGAGCTCTTGAAGGGTTTTCTGGCTGAGCGTGTTCACGCCTTGGGCGAGAATGTCGGCGGGCGTGTGGACGCCGATGGACCAGTTTTCGGTCAGGAGGCGGCGGAAGTAGACGTCCGCCACGGCCGCGGCGACCGCAGGCGCTGAGTCGCCGGCCGCGATTGTTTTTTCAATATGCTGCTTCCAAGCGACCATTGGAACGGTGCCGACGACCTCTTTGAACTCGCGCCAAAAGGGGAGATCTTTGAAGATTTCGGTCGGCGCGTGGACCCGGAGGTGGTCCAGAATCTGGCCGATGAAGTCCATTCGGGCGATGCCGGAGTCGGGATCGGTGCGATAGGCGTTGAGGTAGAAGTACAACGGTTCCCAGTGGCCGCGCTGAATCCAGTTTTGGAGGGTGGGGCGCCAGAGGGTGTATTTCCATAGCGATTCCTGCTTTCCTGCGAGGAAGGCTTCTAACTGGGGGGCGGTCACGTCCGGCTGTTCCAGGAGTTCGCGAAGTGCGACGGTGTTGCGTTGGAGCGCCGTCGGGGGCTTCGGCGGACGCGCGGGGCGCGAGCCGCTCGGGCCGGCGGCGGTGGCCGTGGGCGCGGGCGCGGGCGCTTCAAGCTCCGCGGGCGTCGCGTTTGTGAGGGCCGCGGCGGCCGCAGCGCTACTACGGGTAACCCGACGCGACATTCGGCTGTTCGCCACTTCTATTTACTGGCCCGTTATTTTGCGAGCCATTCTCGGACGTTTTGAACGCCGTCGGCGCTGCTGCCCGTGCTGCCGGATGCGGACGCGGACCCGTCCGTGGACATCGGAGAGTACTGGCCGAAATACAGCTCTTTCGCGACGTATTTCGCGTCGGGGTCGGCAGCAAGGCGCGCGGTGAAGCGTTTGCGCTCGGTAGGCGTCAGGGCGGTTTTGATTTCGTTGAGCATTTCGGATTCCTCGGTGGCGTCGGTCATTTCTTCAACGGGCCGGCGCAGGGATTTCAGGAAGGCTTTGGAAGGGCCGGCGGCGCCTGGGCGGACTTTGAAGAGGTTGCGGTTTTCGGGGGTCGGATCCAGTTGGACGTACGCGGCTTTGTCGTAAAAGGCGGCGGCCGCGGCATCTAGCGGGAAGAGGTAGATGAAGTTGGCGGGGGAGGCGGGGGAGGCGGTGGCGGGGCCGAATACGTGGCTTTCCAGCGCGGCGAGGAGGCCTTGGCCGACGCCGCTGTAAGTGCGGTCGGTGGGGGTGCGCGTGGCGAGCTTGTTGATGTACACGGCGCGGCGCTTCGGTTCGTAGCTGGCCGTGAGCCAACCGCAGATGACGGGTGGGGTTTGCAGCATTTCGCGGAGAGTCACTTTCGGATGCCGAGAGATGTAGGGGGCGGGAAAGGCGAGAGAGACGTACATCAGGTGGTTCGGTTTGCACAGGGAGTCCCAAGGGAAAATCTTAATGAAGGCGGATTTTTGCGACACGGCGATGCCTTGAAGAAAGGCGATCGTTTGAAGGTCTTCGGGGTCGTCGCAGGAAAACGCGTAAACGCGGCATTGGTGGACGGACGCCACCGGCGGGTCGGTCGCAATGGGGCGGCGGGCGGAGGTGGGCATATCTAACTGCGGCCGAGAAATGATTGGAAATCCGAAAATTGATTGGGCGCGCGGGGGTGGGGGCGTGACGCGTGTGTGACAATGAAGACCATTGTTAGTTACCCGATCTTCGTGAACGAGACGCTGGACGACGAGGCTGTCGCGGTGTGGAAGATTTCCTACCAGAACCCGCTGTTCGTCGGGGGCGGCGGCGGCGACAGTAAGCGCGGTGGCCTGACGCGCCCGAGCGAGTACAACCTGTACTTTCGCGAGCAGATCGCTATGTTGAAGGTGACTGAGCCGGAACTGTCTCACGTGGACCGGATGCGGCGCGCGGCGGAGAACTGGAAGGACTGGAAGCGGGCGGCGAAGGCGGCGGCAAAGGCCGCGGCGAAGACGTGGGTGAAGGCCTGACGCCTGCCGGAATCGGTGGCGGGAACCGGGGCTTTTGGGCCTTCGCGTTTTGAAAGGGGTCGCTGTGCTTTTGGTCGGGCGGAAAAATGAGGGTGGCGTGATACCGGTTCTGGTGTGTGCACACGTGAGTATCTTGCTATTTATTCTCTAAATTATGGCGGGAGTCACGACGACGACGGCGACGGAGGCGAACGGCGTGGCGGAGGCGCAGCGGGCTCGGTGGCGGCGGGTAATTGAGCTGCAATGGGCTTCGGCGTGCGCTGAGGCGGAGGCGCGTGGGGGTGGGCCGCTGGTGTACGAGGACCAGAAGGCGAAGGCGCGCGAGATCTGTGCGGCTTTCGCGGAGGGGGTGCCGCTGGTGACGCTTGTGGCGGCGCCTCAGTGGGGGAAGACGGGCACGGCGATGTACGCGATGTACTTGCAGACGTGCGGCGAGTGCGGTGCGGGGCTCGGCAGCGGCGGCACGGATCCCGAGAAGGTGTTTCTGATCAGCGGGATGAGTGACACGGACTGGCGGGAGCAGACTCGGCTGCGGATGCTGCCTTACTTTCGCGATCGGGTGTTTCACCGGAATGATATGCGGCGGATGCGGGAGGCGCTTCGGGGGGCGCGGGATGCGCTGGTGATTCTGGACGAGTGCCAGTTTGCGACCACGAAGGACCAGACGGTGGAGCGGGAGCTGCGGGAGGCGGGGCTGCTGAACTACGAGTGGCTGCGGGAGGCGAACGTGAAGATCCTGTGTATCTCGGCGACGCCGGTGCATATGCTGCTGGACGCGACGGCGTGGGGGCCGGAGGGTCACCGGACGGTGATCGCGGCGACTGGGCCGACGTATCTGTCGTTTGCTGAGATGCTGGCGGAGGGGCGGCTTCGGAGCCGGGCGGTGATTCAGTCGGCGGGGGACGTCGTCGGGGTGATCAATGAGGTGTGGGGGACCGAGCGGCCGCGGTACCACATCTTGCGGATTCTGCGGACGGGGAGCGACGCGGATCGGCTGCTGGATCCTGCGGCCTTCCGGGAGGCGGGGATGGACGTCTCGGTCCACAACGCGGTGGAGCGCATCGCCGACGTGCAGGCGATGCTGAGCACGGCGCCTCGGCGGCACCACGTGCTGTTTATCAAGGGCTTCTGGCGGGCGTCCAAGACGATGGACGATCGGTACGTGGGCGTCTGCTACGAGTCGGGGAAGGACGCCGTCGCGACCGCGCAGGGGCTGCCGGGACGGATGGTCGGTCACGGGAAGCAGAGCGGGGCGCTGGCGCCGATCGTTTACTGCGACATTGCCGCGATTGAGACGTACCAGCGGTGGTTGGACTGCGGCTGCGACTACCGGGCGTGCGAAAACTACGCGTCGCGCACGATGAAGGTCGCCAACGGCGTCGTGAAGCGGTCCGCGAAAAGCGCGGTGCACCCGGATGGCGTGTCCGGGCTGCCGGGGCGCGAGGACGACGACGGCGGCGCGGACGGGGCGGACGGCGCGGACGCGGCGCGGGGCGGAGCGGCGACGCCGGCGCCGGAGGTCGGCCCGGTGAAGCTCATCGGCGTGCGGCACAAGGTCCCGGCGCGGACGTTTGTGGCGACGCGCGTGGAGGTGTACAAGACGCGCGCGGCGTTCCTGGCGTCCGCCGGCGTTTCTGCCGCCGGCGTGCCTGGCGGCGCCGAATGGCCGGAGAAGGCGTCGGACCTGAGGCAGCTGCTGGCGACCTCGGCGCGTGCCGAGATGCGGACGACGAACATCTCGTTCACCGAGGTGTCGGGGCGGACGACGTCCAACCTGATGAACTACTTCAAGGACGCGACGAAGACGTGGTGCCGGGCGCCGGTCCAGGTGATCTGGATGCCGAAGCGCGACCCCGAGGAAGTGACGGTGATCTACAAGGACTGGGAGGGGCTGAACGGCGCCGTGGAGGCCGCACGGCGCGGGGAGGCGGATGCGAGCAAGTACCTGCTGTTCCACAAGCATCTCGGGCAGCCGGTGATTTACGAGATCACGGCGGTGGCGTAGCGCAGGAGGAAAAAGAAGAAGGATGGATTTTGGCGGCACTGTTTACTGTGCCGACCGGCCGACTAAACAAGCCCTTGGCGCCGCATTTCTCCGATGATTGCCGAGATGACTGGGGGCGAGACGGCGTTGCCGACGTAGTGGACGATTTTGCTGCGGGAGGCGTATTCGGCGGGGAATTTGAAGCGGGCGGGGAAGCCTTGGCAGCGGAGGAGTTCGGTGCCGGACAGGTGTCGGGCGATGCCGCGGGATTCGTCGTAGATGGGGGGCGGCGAGTTGGTCGGGATGGTTCCGAGGATGCCGTCGGTGGAGAAGAGTTTGCGGTTGGTGTAATTGCTGCGCTGCGCGCGCAGGAGGAAGCCGGCTGCGGTGAGGTGGGGAGGGTCCCAGATGGGGATGCCGAGGAAGATGTCGGTCCGAAGGGCCTCGGCGGCCTCGGGGGTCATCGCGGGATCTAGGAATTCGCGAATGGGATGGAGGGGACGCGGGCGGGCGGGATGGGTGAGGCGGGTGAAGTCAAAGGCCGCCGCGGGCGTGGGCCCGACTGGGGCGGCCGTGGCGCCGACGATATACACCCGTTCGCGGTGTTGCGGGAGTCCGAAGTTTTTGGAGTCCAGAACGGCCCAGGAGATCTGGTAGCCGGCTTTGCGGAAGGGGGCGAGGAGCTTGTCAAGGTCGGTGGTCGTCAGGATGCCTTTGACGTTTTCTAGGAGGAAGGCGCGCGGGGCCGAGGCGAGGATGAAGTCGCGGAGGGCGTTAAATAATTGGCCGCGGCGGTCACGGAGGCCGCGGCGTTCGCCGAGCATACTGTGGGGCTGACAGGGAAAGCCGGCGCAGACGAGGTCTAGGTCGGGGATGGGGGCGAGGGTGCGGATGTCGGAATGCGGCGTGAGGCCGTAGTTTACTGCGTAGATCGCCTGGGCGCCGGGATGGATTTCGCAGGCGGCGACGCAGCGGCCGCCTTGGCGGGTCGCGGCGAGGTGGAAGCCGCCGATGCCTGCGAAAAGATCTACGAAATTGAACGGCATACTCTTACAATCGGCGGCGGGATTTGCGGGCGCCACCGCCGTCGCTGCTGAAAAGGGACGCAAGGCCGCTGACGACGCCGTCCACTGCGATGGCGCCGAGTTGGAGGCCGGCGCCGGCTTTGACGTAGTGGCCGAAGCTGGTGTCGCTCTGGACGATGACGGGTTTGTCTTCGGGGTGGGCGGGCATACGCTCGTAGACGACCTTTTGGGGCTTCTCAGGGACCGGAGAGGCGGCTTGGGCGTTGGCGATGGCGGCTTCGGTGATGTTTTTGAGGCGGTCCAGGGCGACGAACTTTTGACGGACGAGGCGGTCGCCGACGTATTCCTTGACGAGATCGCCGTCGGGAATGCCGTCGCCGTCAACGTCTAGGCGCTCAATGACGAAACGGGTGCGGGGGGGAGCGACGCGGGGCGGGGCGGGCATTCGCTGTGTTCTAATTTGGAAAAAGAAAAGTAATACTGTAATAGAAGACGGGTTGAGTAACGCCGTAGTGGACCGGTGCGAGGTTGAGGCGTTGTTAACCGATGTCGTCTGCGCTGAATATTGGATTGAGCACGGGGAATGTGGGGATTGGTAATCAGAGTTATAATAACCAGTTGATTCCTGCGAGTAATGGACGGATTAATGGGGTGAATATTACGGCGCTGAATGAGAGGACGCGGGCAAGTCGGGCGAGTGCTGAGGCTTGTGTGAGTAGTTGGGTAAGCCGAATAACATCTGATGCTGGTTGGCGTTCAGTATGCTGGGCACCCGAATTATCATTATTTGTAGCTGTTGCTGACTTTGGTGTAGATGGATTCGTAATGACAAGTTCAGATGCAGTCTCGTGGATAACTCGTTCCGTACCTGTAAATAATAATTGGAATGCTGTATGTTGGTCACCCGAATTATCATTATTTGTAACAGTTGGTTGGGCTGGTACAGGAAACCGAATTATGACTAGTTCAAATGGTATTAATTGGGTAACACGTACATCACCTGCTGATAATAATTGGTTTGCTGTGACGTGGGCATCTGAATTATCTTTATTTGTTTCTACTGCCTGGTCTGGCGTAGGTAACAGGGTTATGACTAGTTCAAATGGTATAAACTGGGTAACCCGTAGTTCTCCTGCGGATTATGCGTGGATATCTATATGTTGGTCTTCTGAATTATCATTATTTGTGGCTGGTGGAGAAGGTTCAGGTGCTGTAATGATAAGTAATAATGGAATTAATTGGGTAACATCTTCTTCTTCAACAACAAATAGTTTAAAAAGCATATGTTGGTCTTCTGAATTATCATTATTTGTTGGCGTGTGTGGTAGTGGTACCGGAAATCGTGTTATTACGAGTTCAAACGGTATAAATTGGACGACCCGTAGTACTCCTGCGGATAATCAGTGGTGGTCAGTTTGTTGGTCACCCGAACTTTCAATCTTTGTTTCAGTATCTCAAACAGGTACAGGTAATAGAATTATGACAAGTAATGATGGTGTTATATGGGCAACTAAATCTTTTTCAATAGACAATACGTGGAGTAGTGTATGCTGGTCTCCGGAATTATCTATATTTGTTAGTGTTGCTGTATTGGGAGGTCAATATAATAAATCAATGACCTCCGCCATCGGTATGCCCAACTCCAAATCGGTCGTGAAGGCGCTGCCGAGTCAGATGATGGTTTCGGCGGATGGGAATGTGGGGATTGGGACGACGGTGCCGTTGGCGAAATTGCATGTTCAAGGTTATATTAAAAATGAGCAGGCTGCATTTAGCTATTCAAAAGACAATGGAAATCCAGGAGTAGGTGTTATCCTTTACAATTTTAAAAATTATGATAGAAATAATAATTATTCTACATCAACCGGCCGTTTTACTGTTCCTGTAACTGGATGTTACTACTTTACATATCACTATATAACATCA
>Ga0209355_1000511_pt1 | contig 23181 bp, 22 predicted proteins | sample LauGreSBDMM110SN_3_FD_187563 | JGI IMG/M metagenome (GOLD analysis project Ga0209355, IMG submission 187563) | Freshwater lake microbial communities from Lake Michigan, USA - Sp13.BD.MM110.SN (SPAdes) (version 2) | ecosystem: Environmental > Aquatic > Freshwater > Lake | place: Lake Michigan... | reverse complement strand
AGTTGGATTAATATTTTTAAAACCTTTTTTAAACCAAGAAATAAATCGGTCTTTTTTAGAAATAATTTTGGTATGATATTTTTTATCAAGAATCGTTGTTGAAACAAGTTCAAATCCATTAAATACGCAAGTTAAGAGTAAATTATTAACAAAATCAGAAACGTATTCCTTTTTATCAAATGTTGTCTCTAAATGCAAGTTTTCATTTTTAATTCGTGGTTGAGAATCGACAAAAATAAACTCCTTTGTTTTTAAAAAATGTTTTACAGGTTCAATATTACAACCTGCACCAATATATAATATTTTATTAGGATATTTTAACATATTATATAATTAATAAAAGACTTTATATAGTTTCTATAAAGATTTTTTTAATGTTTGTAATGTTTTTTTGTTTTCCTTCTTGAAAACATACCAAAAAACTTGCGAGTCATACGTTGTAAAAAAGGAACCGATTCCGAACCCGTTTTTATAACTTTGCTTCCAACATTTTCAATTCCGTTTTTAACCTTGGGCATATATTTTTTGTTAGTTGAACTTGCGGCAGATACAGTTGAATTCATAAAATTATTAGAGTATCTTTTTTTCCTATGAGATCGATTCCTATGAGAACGACGATGTTTTGAACGATATGATTTTCTATAAGCCATTATACAATATACAAATAAAATAAAACTTCTTAAATTCTTAACTTAAAATATTAAATAATATATAATATATGAGTGAAATAATAAATTTCATAAAAGAAAATAGTAAAGAAATAATAATAATTGTGGTAGTAGTATTATTTTTGTTAGTTGTAATGAATATAAGAGGGATAGATTTAAACGAACCAAAGGAAGATACAAAAATAGTACAACAAGTAACAGTAGAAACAGTAAATACCGTAGAAGCATTTGACGTCCAAGAATCCGAACAAAATATAGAAAACCAGTTGTCAAGTTCATCACAAAATTTTTGTGAAAGTTATTTAGGGGATTCGACAAAATTAGAAGAATCGTGTAATCAACTTACTAAAACCCATTGCGGAGAAGTAAAATGTTGTGTATATGCAAATGATAAATGTGTAGCAGGAGATTCAAATGGTCCTACATATAAGACGGATAAAGACGGTAAATTGATCACAATGGATTCGTATTATTATTTAGGTAAACAAATGAAGTAATGTATTATTTAATAAATAATTACCTAAAATAGCATTCCTATTGCAATCCAGTCAAACCCTCCATTATATAATCCACCTCCATCTGTGTTATCTCGACCGTCTTTAAAGTTTCCAACGAAATCAAACCCATTGATATTTATGGTATTAATATTTACAACATTTATCTGAGTTGTTGTTGTGCTTGAATATGCAGTGACCGTTACACAAACATCATAATTGGGCGAAAATGGAGTAACAAATGTAACTGTTCCACTACTACTCCCCCCTCCCGAACGCTTTCCTGCTCTTATTTGTATACCGCGAGCGTTTATACTTCCTGTATTATTATTACCAGGTTGATAATATAATAAAACATCTGATGCTATACCCGAACCAAAATTATCTATAGGTAAGTTATTAACTTGTAGATTGTTATTTGCTGGATTTAAATCTAATGTTAAGGTGGAAGTACCTGATGCGCTAAACATATATAAACTATATATATTTTTATTTAAAGAAACTAAATTATTACAAATAAAAAATTGATTTAAAAATATATAGATATAAAAACATTATCCTATATCTATATATTGACAAATGATTATTCCTATTAAATGTTTTACTTGCGGTACTGTAATCGCCGACAAATATCGTTATTATTGTGAGGAAGTTAGAAAGAGAAAAATGACAAGGGATTTACATGTTGAAAAAGTAATATATTTAACTCCCGAATATAGTGAAAAAACACCTGAAGGCGAAGTTTTGGATGAATTAAATTTGACTAAGATGTGTTGTAGACGACATATGTTAACACACGTTGATATTGAATAAAATATATTTTAAAATACATTTTTCTAAATGTATATATATAATGCCGAGAAAGTCAAATAAACGCAGTAATAAAAAAAAAACGAGAACGAAACAAAGAACTAAAAAACAGAAACCAATTATGATGATTGGCTGTTCAAATAAAAAAAAGTTTTTTTCATCTTTAGGTAATAAAAAACAAAAAGGTGGATATGGATGTGGTTCGTGTGGTTGTCCAATGTCGCCTTTTTCTTGGGGCAAAATGAATAAGTTTGGAGGCAGTAATAGTCTTGAAGGTAAACCTGTTTTAATTGACCCTTCTTCAAGATCAGGTGGATATATATCTGTTTTTGGTTCAGGACAACACGGAGGAACTTGTGATACTTGTTTAATGAAAGGTGGCAGTTTTTTTAAACCAGCCGGACCCATACCTGGACCAATATTAGGTTCAGCTTGGAATACTTTGGCGAAAGGATTGCCTGGAGAAAATGGTATAGGAGGGGATAGAAATTATTTAGCTAGTTATGCTGGTAGTATAACAAAGAACCCTCAGCTGCAAATGTCGATGTCAGGCTCGGGTTATATGGTTGGTGGTAGAAGACATAAAAAAACAATTAAACGCGGGGGTGGTTTTATTCCAACCGATTTATTAAATTTAGGAAGAAACGTGAATTATAATATAAATTCAGCATATAATTCATTTAAAGGTTATAACCCTCCTGTAAATCATCTCCCATATAAAGATCAATTAACTGGTGCGTTGAATAAAGGTTTTATTTAAATAATAGTAATATATTTATTTTTTTTCTAAATATAATACATAAAAATGGCTTTTCCAAGTAAATTAAGTCAATTATGTACACCTTCATATATATATTTTTTAATTTCAGTTTTAGCAATTGCAATGTCGGCAGTTCAAAATATTGGAAATAATAAAAAATATAATTTAGGAATATTTTCTTGTCGTGTACCAAGTTGTTTTGCTGTATTTATTTTTAAGGTGCTTTACATTCTATTTTGGACTTGGGTATTAAATTTAATGTGCAAAGATGGTCATTCAAATATAGCTTGGTTCTTAGTTTTGTTGCCATTTATTATGTTATTTACAATAATGGGAAGCGTGATGCTATATCAAAAGAAAAAAGACAAAGACAAAAACAAAGAAGGTTATTGTAGTGGAGATTGTAAATGTAATAAACAAATGTAATACTTAAATACTTAAATATAGTAATATTTTATATACATTATATATAAAATATGAGCACAATACAAACAATTTTAGCTTTATTATTATTTTTATTTATTTTATCTTCAATGAATATGATTTTTTCGAATCCATTTAAAGAAATATTTAGTAACAATGTAGATAAAGGTGTTGATAAAGGTGTTGATAAAGATATTAAAAAAAATAATAAAACAAGTGGAAATATTATATATTCAGGCAGTGGATTTTTGGATGAGACTACTTCTTATCCAAAAGGAGACGATCAACCTTTATTCTTTGGGTTTTCTCAAAAATAATATCATAAGAATATATGACTGAATCAATAAAAGTAAAAAATGGTATACGTTATGATTTAAATGGCTGGGTGTATGTTTCAATAAAAGGCTCACCTAAAGAACGAGGTTATGCATATGGAAAATTAATACAAAATGATATGAAAGAAGTTAGACGCATTTTAGATTTTATAATTTATACAGATTATGGTGTAAAATGGGATTTTTTTATTGAAGCAGCAAGAAAATATTTTAGTTCAAAAATACAAGATAAATTTCCAGAGTTTTTCGAAGAAATGTTAGGGTTTGCTGAAGGGGCAAATATGAATATAAATGAAGTCGTCGCATGGAACAATTATTTTACTTTGACGGAAGGTTGGTGGGCAAATATGCCAGAACAGGAATCAATTGCTGTAAGAGGAACTGCGGTGTCAAATGTAGGATCTTCAAGAGAAGGTGGAGCACCAGAACGATGCAGTGCTTTCATAGCAGTTGGTGACTGGACGGCTGATGGTAAAATAGTATGCGCTCATAATAATTTTTCAAATTTTGCAGATGGTCAACTAGCGAAATATGTGGTTGATTTAAATCCTGTAAAAGGTAATCGTATATTAATGATGGGATTTCCAGGATGGATTTGGTCTGGAACCGATTTTTTTGTAACTTCTGCCGGAATATTAGGAACCGAAACAACAATAGGAGGATTTATTGCTTATAAAGATGATATTCCCATTTCTTGCCGTATTCGTAATGCAATGCAATATGGACGAACATTAGATGACTATGAGAAAATGTTATTGGATGGGAATTCTGGAGACTATGCTAACTCTTGGTTATTTGGAGATACTAACAAAAACGAAATAATGAGAATTGAATTAGGTTTACGTTTTCATAAAACGGAACGCACAAAAAATGGTCATTTTATTGGATTTAATGCGCCATATGATCCGAGAATACGTAATTTTGAATGCGTGAATACAGGAATTGATGATATAAGAAGGCATCAAGGTGCTCGTAAAGTCCGTTTAGCCGACTTAATGGATGAACATAAAGGAAAATTAAATATTGATATTGCTCAAAAAATTATAGCAGATCATTATGATGTTTATTTAAATAAAGAAAATCCGTGTTCAAGAACGTGTTGTTCTCATTATGAATTAGACGCCCGTGAATATATGTCGGATCAATCAAGACCCAAGCCATTTCAACCACGGGGAGCATTAGATGGTAATGTGGTGGATTCAACAATGGCGAAGAATATGTCATTTTCATTACGCTGGGGTAGTTCATGTGGTATTCCATTTAATGCAAATAAATTTTGTTCGGAAAATAGAGTGTGGGATTATTTACGTCCGTATTTACACGATAGACCACAACAAGAGTGGACGACATTTAAAATAACAAATTTAAAATCTAATAAGAGTAAGAGTAAAACGGTTAGAAAACATAGTAATAAAAATAAAGGTTCGCGAAAAAAATAAATATTATAATAATTAAATAACTTAATAATAATAATAATAATATAAAAAAATAACATTATATTATTATAATGGAAGCAATCTCATGGAATTTGATTGATAAATATTTTAAAGATAACCCATACAATTTAGTTGCACATCATTTGGATTCATATAATGATTTTTTTAGTAAAGGTATTTTTCAAATATTTCGTGAAAATAATCCGATAAGATTTATTGAACGTGAAACTGAATCCGCAAATGAAAATGAAAGTGGACTTTTACAAGATGAAAAGTCAAAAAAGTTAAAAAACGCAAAATCAAAATCAATAAAAATTGGAGACAAAGAAAATCCAAATGAATGTCAAATTTATCTAGGAGGAAAAGACGGAACAAAAATTTACTTTGGTAAACCCGTAATTTACGATGAAGAAAACGGAAAACCATATCCTCATTATATGTTTCCTAATAGCGCTAGGTTAAGAAATATGACATATGGAGTTACAATTCATTATGATATTGATGTTGAATATATTTATTATAATCAAGGTGAAAAAATAGAAGAAACAAAAACATATGAAAAAATATATTTAGGGCGTTTTCCTATTATGCTCCATTCTAATTTATGTATATTAAAAGGGTTATCAACTGAGAGCCGTTTTAATATGGGAGAATGTCGTAATGACTATGGTGGATATTTTATTATTTCAGGTAAAGAAAAGGTTATTGTTAGTCAAGAAAAGTTTGGAGACAATATGCTTTATGTTAGAAAATATAAAGAAGATGAATTATTTAGTTTTTCGTGTGAAGTTCATTCTGTATCTGAAGATAGTTCCAAACCAATTAGATTTACTTCTGCAAAAATTATTGCTCCCGATTTATCATATACAAACAATCAAATTGTAATCGACATTCCTAATGTTAAAAAACCAATACCATTATTTATTCTTATGAGAGCCTTAGGGGTCATATCTGATAAAGCAATTATCGAATATTGTTTATTAGACATTAAAACAAATTCAAATATGGTTGATTTATTTATACCATCTATACACGATACGAATAATATATTTACTCAACAAATTGCACTGGAATTTATAGCAAAATTTACAAAGAGACAAACGATTACAGCTGTCCAAGATATTCTTATGAATTATTTCTTACCTCATATTGGAGAAGATAATTATCTTAATAAAGCATATTTTATAGGATTTATGGTGAACAAATTATTGAGAGTTTTTATGGGTAAAGAAAAACCAACCGACAGAGATAATTTCAAATTTAAACGTATTGAAACATCTGGTTCATTAATTTATGATTTATTTCGTGAATACTATCTTATTCAAAGCCGCGATGTATTTTTAAAAATAGATAAAGAGTTTTATTATCACTCTGGTAAATATAGAAATTCTTTTGTTAGTTTAATTGAAGATAATTTAAAGGAGTTGTTTAAAGAAAAAATTGTGGAAGATGGATTTAAAAAGGGATTCAAAGGTAATTGGGGAGCTAATACTAACACGAAACGATTGGGGTTAGTCCAAGATTTAAACCGATTATCTTGGTTTACTCATATTTCTCATTTAAGAAAAATTAATTTACCACTTGATCCAACCGCTAAAATAGTTGGCCCCCATTTATTACATAGTACACAATGGGGATTAATTGACCCAGTGGATACACCCGACGGAGGTAATATTGGATTACATAAACATATGTCTATTAGTACAGCTATTACGAATGGTTTTTCATCCAATCCAATTATTAAATGGATTAGAGCCAATACCCCTCTTAAATTATTACCTGAATGTGATCCAAGTGCTCTAGTAAATACTACAAAAGTATTTGTAAATGGAAATTGGATCGGCGTGCTAGATAATCCAATACAAACAATAAGTAATCTTAAATTATTCAGGAGAAATGGTGTTATACCTGTTTACACGAGTATATCTTTTAGTTATGAATCAAATATTATTTATATTTACACGGATGGTGGACGATTAACTAGACCTATTTTTTACAGGGATCAGAAGATGAATGATAATGGTTTAATTTCTTATGGTAAACTTTCATATGACCACGGAAATATAAAAGAAATAATCGAATCGCGAAAATATAACTGGAGCCAAATAATATCAGGATTCGAAAAGAAAAATGACGAATTATTTAATTTCAGAAACAATATTTTATATGACGTCAATTTATTATATCCTGGATACAATACATTAGATAAAATCATTGAGTTTTTTGAAAGAAATAGAGCTATTGTGGATTATATTGATACATCTGAAGAAGAAAGTTCAATGATAGCAACTAGACCATCAGACTTTACTGGTTTACAAAATTATTATACACATTGTGAAATTGAACCTTCACTTATTTTTGGAGTTATGGGTAATTCAATTGTGTATCCAGAATCCAATCAGTTTCCGCGCAATTGTTTTTCTTGTGGTCAAAGTAGACAAGCTGTGTCAGTATATCATTCAAATGCACAAATGCGTATGGATAAAATGGGTGTAATACTTAATTATGGACAAACACCATTAGTTAAATCCAGATATTTAGAATATATTAATCGTGAAGAACAACCTTATGGTGTGAATGCTATTGTCGCAATTATGTCATATACTGGATACAATGTTGAAGACGCAATTTTAATTAATGAAGGTTCGGTTAAAAGAGGTTTATTTAGAACAACCTATTATACTACATATGAAGCTAGAGAAGAGAGTTCAAGGGTTTCTGGGGGGAATGTAAACACCATTTTTTCAAATGTCGAAAGTAAACCTAATGTAAAAGGTATAAAAGACGGTTTTGACTACAGTAAATTGGATAAATATGGTCTTGTTAAAGAAAATACGGCGATTGATGATCGTATTGTTTTAATTGGTGAACTCACGTCTAGTGTTGACCAAAGAGGAACTTACATTGATCATTCGAAAACAACCAAGAAGGGGCAATTAGGTTTTGTTGATAAATCATTTATTTCCGAAGGAGAAGAAGGGTTCAGAATTGCTAAGGTTAGAATTCGTGAAGAACGTCTCCCTGCTATTGGAGATAAAATGGCGTCGCGTTGTGGACAAAAGGGTACAATCGGACTAATTATTCCGGAGGAGGATATGCCATTTACGGCTGATGGTGTAAGACCAGATCTCATTATTAATCCGCACGCATTACCATCTCGTATGACAATAGGTCAATTAGTCGAATGCTTATTAGGAAAAGCGGCTTGTGTATATGGTGGGTATGGAGATTGTACTGCCTTTGCGTCTAAAGGTGCAAATTATGAAACGTACGGGCATATGTTGAGTAAAATGGGATATCATAATAGCGGAAACCAATTATTATATAATGGATATACTGGTGAACAGATTTATTCGGAAATATTTATTGGTCCGACCTATTATATGCGTTTAAAACACATGGTTAAAGATAAAATAAACTATCGCGCTACTGGTAAACGTAATTTTTTAACAAGACAAACAAATCAAGGACGCGCGAATGATGGCGGGTTAAAAATTGGTGAAATGGAACGTGATGGTATTATGGCTAACGGTTTATCGTATTTTTTAAATGAATCTTATATGGTGAGGGGGGATCAATATTTTATGGGAGTATGTAATAAAACAGGAGCTATTGCTATTTATAATCCAGATACAAATTTATTCTTAAGTCCTTTAGCTGATGGTCCCCTTGTTTTTAATACAAATATTGAAGGTCAAGAAGTATTAAATGCTATTAGTAAGTTTGGTCGTTCATTTAGTATTGTAAGAGTTCCTTTTGCATTAAAACTATTAATTCAAGAATTACAAGTTATGAATATACAAATGAGAATTATAACAGAAGATAACATTGATCAATTATTGAATTTATCATATCAATCCAAAAATATTAATAAACTTTTTCATATTGATCACGGAGAAAATGGAACAGTTGAAAGAGATGTTAAAGAAATTATTGAGAATTATAAAAAAACTCTAGAAGATCAAGTAAAAATACGAGACATAAATGCTATAAATATTAAAAAATATGAAAAGGCTGAACCAATTGAACCTCGTATTATTGAATATACCCCCGAACAACCAAGTCCAGAATATATGCCTGAACCTAATAGCTCTCCTGATAACTCTCCTAATTCTATTAATTCTTTAGAATTAGACTCTTCAGTTAATAGCTCTCCAGAAAATAATCGTGTTTTTTCACCTCATACCCCTGAAGACACTCCTCCGTCGCAACTTGGAGGCGGGGCAAACATTTTTAATGATTCATATATGAACGATGCATTTAATAATCTTAGTGGGGGTCAACAAACTCAAATATTACAAATACCTGTTGAACAGCGTGGAAACGTAATGAACGAAATAATGCGTAAAGTTGGAATAATGCAAAATCCTTTACAAACACCTTTACAAAATCCTTTAACAAATGCGTTTAATGTATTGCCTCCAGATAAAAAAATGATTGCTTTACAAGGGGGGTATAGTTCTATGGCTAAAGAATTTAATCATTTAGCAAAACAAATTCCAGATTCTTTTGTTACATTTAATAACCCTGTTCCAATGTCTGTTAAATTGGCTCAACAATTACCATTATTTGCGGTTGAACAAAATGGAGGAAAAAATACAAGTAATAATACAAGTAATAGTGATACAAGTAGTAGTACCAGTAGTAGTACAAATAGTGATACAGGTAGTAGTACCAGTAGTAGTGATACAAGTAGTAATGATATTGATAAAAATAGTGGAGGGACAAAAATAATAAGAATGGATTAATAAAAATATAATTTAAAATTGAAACAAAATAAAGTTAATATGATAGTATTATAATATAATAATGACAAGTCAAAACACAAGTAGTTTAATTTCTCAAATTTACAAATCAAGAAGCGTTATCCTTGAATTAATGAAGGCACAAAATTATAACATATCTGAATATGATGGGTTTAGTGTAAATGAAATTAATACAATGAAAACTAATAATCAGTTAGATCTAATTTTATCAAAAAATCCATATGAAGAAGAAGAAGATAATGTAATAAAAAAAGAAGATTATGAAAAAAAGATTTATATAAAATATTATTTAGGTAAATCATTAAGACCGAATAATTTACAAGAAATGATTGACGACTTATTTTATATTGAAGAAATACTAACAAAGAATGACACTTTGTTAGTTGTTGTTAAGGATGAAGTGAATGAAACTTTATTAAATACATTGAAACATATTTGGGAATCAGATAAAATATTTATTATTCTCATTCCTTTACAACGTTTACAGTTTAATATTTTGGAGCATATATTAGTTCCGCCACATCGTATTTTAAATGATGCAGAAAAAATCAAAATCAAAAAAAGATATAATATAATTAATGATGAATTATTTCCCGAATTATCACGATTTGATCCTGTCGCAAAAGCTATTGGTATTAGACCAGGCGAAGTATGTGAAATAACAAGACCAAGTAAAACTGCAATTTCATCATTTTATTATAGAATTTGTAGATAATTTTATATATAATAATATATAAATGGATCAGCAACAACAACAACAACAATTAAAACAATTTATAGGAAAATCACAACAATTTGATGAACAAATAAATAATATTAAAACACAATTTTTTTCGGCATTAGATGATTTTACAAAATATTATGTTTACTTTAATAAAAATCCAGAAGTAAATGAATTTCAAAATTTTTACGCTAATAGTAAATCACAATTACAAACTATGAGTAGACAATTATTTTTAACAACAAATAATATTGATAAAATTATTGAAGAAATTGATAAACAAGTTTCTTCGATATCAATAAAATTAGAAGGAGAAGAAGAATTATATAAGAAATTAATGGAACTTGCAGAAAATATTGATAATACACAAGATGGTTCTCAAATTTTAATCGATGATTCAAAGAAAAAATATAATGATCAATACTATAAAAATATTCAAATATTTATAGGAATAATTATTGGAATTATGTTGTTAGTAAAATTATTTAAAAAACCTATTCCAACAAAATAAAATATAATATAATATAATTCGTATATACTATATTTTATTTTTAATCATATTTATTATGTTTATGATGTTTATGATGTTTAAGAAAAATTATATTAATCCCAAATTATCAAAATATATTAAAGAAGAAAATAATAAATGGTTACAAAAGTATTCAAATAATGTGGGTCTAGGTCTTCATCATTTAGTGAAAGAAAAACCGAAGGATTTTAATAATTCATCTTTTTTTTTTATTATATTAACATCTTTTATAACAATTGTTCTAGTAGGATATAATTCGTCATTATTAATTAAATGATTAACATTTTTAATAAAATAAGGATATGGTATATCTTTTCTTTGTATATATTATGGATGAAATGAATAATGATAAAATTAAGTCAGCCGTAATTAAGGTTGAAGCATTACAAAAAGAATATGAGGTTACTCTCCAACAATATCAAGAGTCGGGAAAAAATCTAATCAATATTTTACAAAATGGAAATTCTAATCCGTGCGCAAATTATAGGAGAGACAGCACTGGAATTTCTCAGAAATGTTATGAAAAAATATGGGGAGATCAAGGTTGTACAAATTTTGATTTGGTTGACGCTAATTCAGATTGGCCAAAAGCCCAAACACTTGATACATTAGTTAACGATAGTTTTTTATGGGCAACTTTAACAAGTGACACTCATCGTAAAGGTTGTTATGGTGATTCTACTACATTTACAACTAACACTAAACCTATTTATCCTGACACAAATTTATTCACTGCATTAAAAGGACGAACCTGGTGGGGAACTAGTGGATTAAAAGAAGGAACCGTTTCAACTCAAAAAGAATGCGAAGATATGTGCGCTAATACAAGCCAATGTTCAGGAGCAACATTTAATCCAGTAAAACGCTATTGTTGGACTAGAAGTGGCGATTCTACTATTACAGCTGGTAAAGACGATGATTATGCTTTAATTACCTCAAAAAAAGAAATATTATCAACAATGACATATTTAAATGAACAACTACTAAAATTAAACAATGAAATAACGAATGAACTACGAAATATAAATCCAGAACTTAAACAACAATATGATGAAAAGAAATCAATACAAGAACAATTAAATTCATCCTATGATAAACTTTTAGAACAAAATGATTCTTTGAAAGAAGAATTAGAACAACATTATTCAATTGAACAAGAAGAAGATAATCAAACATTATTTGTTAACAAAGAAAGTATATATTTTAAATTGTGGATTTTATTAACTTTTATAGTAGTATTTATAACTATAAAACAAATGATGGGAATTACTATTTCATCTATAAATAATTCTGTTAGTAATAGTATTTATTCAACATAATAAATAAAAAATATTTAATTTTTCTATTTATTTATATTAGAGATGAATAATGATTTATTAAATATATCTTTAAAACAAGGAAAACAGTTTAATTCATATCAAACAAAAATAAAACAAACTTTTACAACAAATAAAAGTAAGAGTAGAAAAAGTAGAGAAGGATTTGTTAGTTTAGAACAAAATAAAATGGTTACAAATGAAAATACAACTAGCAATACAAATACAACTGATATAAATGAAATCACAAATCTACAATCAAGATATAATGAACTTATGCAACAATATAGCGATATTCAACAAAAAATAGGTAATTCTTCTTTAGCTACTATTGATAGAGTTAGTTCTAATAATCAATATTTAGGTAAAAACCTACAATTTACGGATGGAACCATAGTTTATGTAACTTATGAAGGAATAGCTAAACCGTACACAAGTGAAGAAATATTAAATGGAACAATAGGTAAAAATGGATGTCCAAAGGAGATCGTTAAATTAACTATTCCTTGGTCATCTGAATATGTACAAGGTGCTAAAATTCCAACAAATCCTAATTTAATTGCGGGGTCAAATATGGTAATGGGTCAAAGTTGTGGAAATGAAGGTAAAAATGTTTATGCTTCAAATATGATTAATAATCCAACTAGCAAATATATTGGTTGTTATAATGATAAACCGCCTTTAACAAATGTGAATGTTGTTCCAATAATGAATTCTTCAAATTCGGTGAATGGGTTCTCTAGCGGAGCATCAAGTGTTTGGTTAGGTGACCCTAATTCAGGTGTAGGACCTTGGACCGCATTCGATCAAAACCCGGAGACTATGTGGCATTCCGAAGTAAGTTCGGCAACAAATTATAATTCAACAACTGGAATGTATGAAGGTTCAAATGGTGTAAATATAGTCAATATGGGAATGATAAATGGAGAATTTTTACAAATTAATATGCCTGGAGTAAACACAAGTGCTGTTCAAAACGTAACAGTTAATCAATATTCTTTGTCTCCCCGTTCAGACTCGATAACTAATATAACTACTAGAAGTCCAAATAGTTGGATTGTAATTGGATTTAAAGATGGTCAATGGAATCAAGTTGATAGACAAGTAAATCAATCATTTACTAGTGCAAGTCCAAAAGTGTATAATGTAGCTTTTCCAGGTGCTTACGGTGCGTATATTTTATTGATTGATAGAGTTGGTAATAATGATCAAACAAATAATCGTTATTGTGTTCAAGTTGCTGAATGGAATTTATTTATGAATTCTGATGATAATGTATCCGATGATAAACGTGCTATGACTTTAGTAAATGGATATTCTACATTTGATAAATGTCAAGAATATGCTGCAGATAATGGTTATAATTTATTTGGATTACAAAATGTCCAGACCGACGGTACAGCGTCTTGTGCTGTTTCAAATGATAAATCTAGAACACAAATATATGGAGACGCAAGTATTCAGACAACATCGATACCAATTTGGTCATCAAATACATCATCTAGTTCTGGAGCTACTTGTACGGTCAGTGCAGATGGACGATTTATAATTAATGACAGTTCTGGTTTGTTATGGCAAACTTCAGACTCTCTTCCTGACTGTTGGTATGCTGGATATGTTAATCCAGACTCAATACAAGGTAGTTGGGGTGGAAATTGTGTCGGAAAACCATTAAATATCGATTGTGGTAATCCTCACCCAACAGATAGTTATGGTACTACTGGAATTGTCGGAAACTTAAACTCAATATTAAAAAACCAAGCATCAAAACATACATCATGGGGAGCAACACCGCAAGCAAATTGGTCGTTTAATCCAATGTCAGAATTTACCGGCGGTGATCCCGCAGTGTGTTGTGCTAAATTACTCGATTATTCGTATCAGTGCGGAGGAGGGGCATTTAAAAATGGTCAAATATCAGGAGGAACAAATATTAATTATGATTGTTCAGCAGAAGTTTCTAGATGTACCTTCTTTTTATTCGTTCAAAATGACGGAAATTTATGTTTATTTAGAGGAACACCTGAGAATTTTATGGAAAACATATGGTGTTCAAAAACAGCAGGAAACCAAAAAGAAGCAAATCCGGATTGGGTATCGTCAAAAGGTAAATATGGCAGAAGTTATTTAAATTTGAATGAAACATTAGGTCCAGGTGAATGGATTGGTTCAGATGATGGCACACTTAAATTAATGATGCAAACAGACGGAAATCTCGTATTATATACATCTGATTCAATACCCGGTTGTAAAGTAATTAACGATAAAACATATGGAAGTAACTCGATTAATGCCGTTTATGAATTAGACGGTGTCGGAAATAAAGCGACATTAGGAAATATAGGTTATGTAGATTCCGATTCTAATTTAAGACCATATCCTGACTCAATGGTAAAATTTACAAATGATTATCAAATATATCAAAAGACCGACCTAGCTGGAAATTACATATCAAATACATCAGAATTGGACCAAAACGCGTGTCAAACCGCGTGTGATAATAATTTAGACTGTGCTGCTTATATTTATAACACTAAATCTCAAGCGTGTTTCTTAAGAAATAGTACAACAGGAAATAAACAACCTCATAATGATGCTATCCTAGGTATTCGACAGAAAAAACCAACTAATTCAAAAAATTGTAGTAATAAAATTATAAATATTGATACAATACAATATGATAATTATAAAAAGGGAGATGAAATGACAAGTGATACACAATGCAGACAATCAATAATATCGTCAGAAGAACAAAAAATGCATGATAATATTTTATCACAATTAAATATACTTGGGAATGACATTGTATTAAAAATGGAAAAATTATATAATCAAAACAATAATAATTTCAAAGAGTTGAATATTAATTCTGAACAATTTAAGAAGGATCTAGAAAAATATAAACTAACAAATCTAAGAATCCAAAAAAGTATTAATGGTTTACAAAATTTCCAAAGTAATAATATAGAAGGTATGCAGAATTTATCTAATTCTCTCGATTTTAATGATCTGAATGGAATGTTATCGGATTCAGATTTACGAGTATTAAAAGAAAATTATAGTTATATTTTATGGAGTATATTAGCTGTTGGTATACTAACAATAACAATTAATACAATGAAAAATAGAAATTAAATAAATAATCTATCTATTTAATATAATGACAGACAATCCTAAAAATTTTGATAGTTTACAAGAAAGAAATGAACAAGTATTAAACAATATATCTCAATTACAAAAACAAGAAAAAGATTTATATAATAGTTTAGATGATGTTAGTTTGAGCTCTGAACAGAAACGAATAATTATGGATAGAATTAATCAGATTTCTCAAATAAGAATGAATTTGTATACTAGTTTAAAAGATATGTTTTCTTATTATAAACAAAATGTTGATACATCAAGTACAACATTAGGTGAATCTATTGCCGCTGTAAATATATTAGAAGACGAATTAAATAATACTAAGAGAAGAATGAGTTTAATTGATGAACAAACTAACAATAAACAACGTTTAGTAGAAATTAATACATATTATGGTAAAAGATATAGTGCTCATTCACAATTAATGAAAACAATAGTATTTATATGTATACCCATTATTATTTTAGCTGTTTTAGCAAATAAGGGTATATTACCTGCAAAAATTTATATGATATTAAGTGGGTTAATATTGGTTATTGGTTGTGTATTAATAGGTTTACAATTAATCGATATATCAAACAGAGATGATATGAATTGGGATGAATATGATTGGTATTTTGATAAATCTAGTGCCCCAGAACCATCTAAAAGTACGAGTACGAGTACAGAAAAAAATCCGTGGGAAACCCCCACCGTTACTTGTGTTGGTGCAGAATGTTGTTATGAAGGAAGTGTATACGATTATGACAAAAATATTTGTGTTACCAATGATATTAATAATGAACAAACAACTGAAACGTTTAAAGTATTAGAAAATTACACTCATAATAGTGTTGTTCCTCTTGCCGCATCTTTATCCAATTTTTAATTCAAAAAAAAATATAATCATTATACAAGATGGAAAATTTATTTTCAGTAATGCAACAAACTTTAACTCAACCTGATAAAAATAAATTATTGAACAACCAACAATTAAATCAAGAAACCATAAATAATTTAATTGAAAAAGCATCAGAAATGACAACAATTTGCGGCCCTTCTTGTCAAAAAGCAAAGGTTTCGCAAGAATTAGAGCAAAAATATTTAGATGCACAAACAAATATGCAATTAGCCCCTACAAATCTTGAAACAGCCAAGAAGAATTATTATGTTTTTTCAAAAGGAAGAACTGAATATGATAATATTAATGAAGAAGAATTACAAAATAAAGCTACACAAATTTCAGGAACAATTGAGCAAACTTTTAATGATGGAGTAACCAATGCTAATACAATGAACACATTATTAAATACAGCATTGATTAATTCACAAAATACTATTAGATTATTTGAAGATATTTCAGAAAAAAACAAAGCATTACAAGTACAAGTTAAAGAAATACGCGGAGATATACTAACAAATAGTCGAAAAACATATTATCAAACAGAAGCATTAGACCGACTTAAGTTATGGTATAAATTTTTTTTAATTGTTTTTTATATTATTGTTTTAATGTTATGTTTATCATTTGTTTTTGCACCTCATACTTTATCCATAAAGAAATGTATAGTTATTAGTATATTAATAATATTTTATCCTTTCTACATCAGTTATATAGTTAAATTAATTTGTGATTTGTGGAAATCAATTAAAAAAAGAATACCAAAAAATGTATATAATGATTTATAAATATATTACAAATGTTCTATATCACCATCATCATTATCTTCTTCTTTTATTTTTATATTATGCCATTTATTCGTTTTTGCATTTTTATTACCAAACTTTTTAACCATCATTTCTATTAATTCCGATAATTTTGGCGCTTTTCTTCCCCCATAATTTGTTTGAAACCATTCCTTGAAAGAGTTATTTAAAGAGGTTTGATTAACTCCATAAACATTATCTTCTTTAACTATTTTATCAATAATAAATCCTGAAATCGCATCTTGACTTTGTCTATATTTATTTGATGCCGAAATTACTTCTAGACAATCTATTACTTCACCTTCCGTTTCACACGCTCTCTTAATTAACATTGAAATAAATACAGGAGCCCATTTTGTTAACTTCATTTTTAACCCCTTATCCTTTTGAAATACATATTGAGTATCATCTGTATGTGTTTCACCTTCCGATATAAATTTCGCTAAGAAATCAACTAATTTCATTCTTCTCCACGTTCCATCATCATTACTTTTTATTTCAAATAACGCATTTGTACAAACTACTAAACTAAACTGAGGTATAAATATTTCTGAATCACAATACAACGCTCTTCCCAAAAGGGGATCACCACCAGTTAATTCTTTTAAAATACCTTCATTAATTACAGCATCTTTAGACGGTTCTTGCATAACAGCGTATCTTACACCTTTTAATTGCATTACTTCAGGAGTTGCACCACCAATGGAACTTCGTTTATCTGTTACTAATGTTATCGGGACTGTTCCTTTATAATCTCCTAAACATTGCGACATTAAATCCGTTAATATAGATTTTCCATTTGATCCAGAACCTCTGTAAATATTAAATGCGTGTTCTTTCTTTGTACCAATTAATACTGACGCCAAATGATCCCACATATATCTACATAATTCCGGAAGAGGAAATAATTGCTCCATAAATGTCATAATTTCACCCGCAATATCAGAAGTTGCATTTGTATCAAATGGTATATACGGAACTCCTGTTGTTTTTGTAATATAATCTTGAGGATAACCATCTCTAAATATCTTATTATTAAAATCAAATACACCATTTGTAAAACACATTAAGTATGGATTTGAATCTATATTTCTTGCAAAATCTTTATCAAAGAATATTTCCATAGCTTCTCGCATAATATTATTTTTATCATTTGTTTTCTTTAATTTAATACATATTTCCGCTATTTTTTTAATTATTCTTTGGAATTTTTCGTGTTTTTCATTGTTTGGTTCATAATGTTGTGATTCTGCTAAATATTGACTTTGTTTTGCTGAATATAATTCAAATAAATCCTTTGAAATTGCCATTCTTAAACGCTGACCTTCATCCTTTTCCCATCTATTTTTATTAAATACATACCATTTTCTATTTGTAATACTACTACATACATATTTGTCTTTAAATAAATGATATAATACCATCGCATAATCCCAATCTCCCGCTTCAAATATTGTATCTTCAATATATTGATCCACCGTATTTTTTTTAACCTTTTCATATTCTGTATACACATCTTGTTTGGCCCAATACATTATAGACGCTCTTGTAACCCCATCAGGTCTTTTTGAAAAATCAGTTTTCCATCTTTTATATTGATGTGGGATATCGTTAAAATCAAAATCGGATGCTTTTGCTCTTAACATAATCCAAGACAGAAATAATCGTTCATCCGTATTTTTTAAAGCAAATCCTACTTGGGTATTAATTACGTGTGATCCAGGCTTATAATATTTCTCGGGTAAAATTTGAGTATATTGGTGTGTTTCTTTTATATATTGTTCATTTGTTTTAAGATTTTCCATAATATTATCAACCGCTTTTTTAAGAATATCCATATTTGTAATATCTGATAACTGAATATCACCTTCTTCCTCTTCCTCTAAAATAATATTTATCTTACTTTTTGTACTATTCTTTTTTACTTTATTATTTTTTGTTTCTAATCTTTTATTATATTCATCTAATATTTTTGGATTTAAATCACATTTAATATGATTATCATACTGAGCAGACAATAAATGTAAATCTTTCGATAAATCTATATCATTTATACATTTTGCAGTTGTCATCCAATTATTATCTCGTGTATCTAATTCCGCCTCTAAATAATAAGTTAATTTATACGCATCAAAACCGGGCTTTTGAGAACCATACATTTGCCAATTAACACAACCTTTACTTATACCTTCATCTAATACTTCAGGCCAGTCATTTGTTAAAGGTAACTCCCATACATCCCCTATTTGGGCTATTATTTTGTCACGTAAAATCATCTGTAATGTGCGATCCATTTGAATACCTATAATCATATGTATTCCGTCCTTTGTAACTTCTTTATCAACAACTCTATTTACATATGGTTTTTCCATTATAAAAATCGGGAATGGTTTATTTTCTTCAAATACTAAAAGTTCCTTAAGTTCTTCTAAATAAAGTGAAATCATATCCTGTATATGTTCTATTGTATGTAAACGTGTTGTTATGCTAAAATCATAACGAAAATCAAAATCAACTAAAATTGGCCCATTAACCTCTAATTGTTTTTCTGTTAAATATTCTTTTCTGTTTTTTACAAAAACGTGTTCATAATATAACCTACGAAATGTAGCCAATTCATTATTTTCAATTAAATAAGACCCACCATATACATTTAAATCCGTATTACCTATTCTTGTATGTGACGGATTCGATTTTTCATTTGTATTATTTTTAGCATAATGCTTTGAAAGAAACTCGGATAAATCATTATAATGAGACGAGGTTGTCATTGTTTCCATTTATTGATATATTATATTAAGATTTTTCTATTTCATTTTTTTATTTCATTTTTTTATTTTAATTAATATATATTATTAGTTTTTTAAAAAATATACCATATATTCATAACATTTTAAATTGATTTAAATACAAAATATAATTATATTATATAATTATGGATAAATCAACAAAAATGATTACAAATGAAACTATTAGACGTCTTTTGAAGGATGTAAAACAAATTATGAAACATCCTTTAACAGATAACGGAATTTATTATATTCACGATGATACCGATTTGACAAAAGGATATGCTATGATTATCGGACAAAAAGACACCATTTATTATGGTGGATATTATCTTTTTTCTTTTGATTTTCCTTTTGATTATCCTTTTTCTCCACCAAAAGTCGCATATATGACCAATGATGGAAAAACTCGTTTCAATCCTAATTTATATATTTGTGGAAAAGTATGCGTGTCTATTCTTAACACTTGGTCTGGTGAAAAATGGTCATCTTGTCAAACTATTAATAGTATTTTACTCACATTATGTACACTTTTTAATAATGAACCATTATTAAATGAACCCGGACAAAAAAATACTAGTAGAGATTATATCCCATATCAAAATTCTATTCAATATAAAAATATTGATTATGCAATTTGTGATATGATTCTTCATAATAAAACTAAAAATTATATAGGTCAATTATTTTATATTATTATGAAAGAACAATTTAATATTAACTTTGATAATCTTCTCACATTTGTACAATCCCAAAGTAAGGAAATATCTTTACAGCACGTCGGGATTTACAATATGAACACTCATATTAATTATTCTACTTTAGAAACTAGACTTATCGAAACTAAGCAGTTTATCGAAACTGAGATTAATTAATAAATAAAATTGAAATTTATATTTAAATATATAATATAACTATAACTATATTATAAGATGCACTTTTGTATACAATGTTCTAATATGTATTATATCAGTATTGATTCTGATGACCCTAATAAACTTGTATATTATTGCAGAAACTGTGGAAATAAGGATTCCACTATTTCGGTTAATGATATTACAGTTTCAAAAATACAATTAAAAAAATCACAACAAGAATTTAGTCATATTATTAATAAATATACAAAATTAGACCCCACACTTCCAAGAGTTTCTAATATATTATGCCCAAACGGAGATTGTCTAACAAATAAAGAAAATAAAGAAGACATTCCTCGTGAAATCATTTATATTCGTTATGATGATACCAATATGAAATATGTTTATTTATGTTCAACTTGTGATACTGTTTGGAAAACCGAAGATCAATCATAATTTATATGACATTTATTTAATTAATATTTTTTTATTTTAAATAAAATTGAAATTATAAATATAAGGCTATCTTATATTATTATAATATAAGATGAGTTACTTTCAAAATGAAAAATCCGATTCTGATTCTGAAAATAGTGATAATGATAATGATAATGATAGCATTATTTCAAGCGTTGGCGGAGCTAATGATGTAGACGCTGATGAGATTGTGGAAGTTGATGATGTAGAAGATGTAGATGCAGATGAGATTGTTGATGTAGATGATGTAGAAGATGTTGAAGATATTGAAGAATTTAATAAAGATGATACTGAATTAGAAGAAAAAGAAGATGAACAAGATGATGACGACGATGATGACAATACAAATGACAAAAATATAAAAACAGTTCCAACGAAAAATGTTTATAAAAAACCAGTTGAATTATTCAATGAAGATGACGATGAAGATGATGAAGACGATGACGGAGAACAATATTTACAAAAATTCGACCAATCAATTAATGATAATTATATACTTAATTTTCATCCAGAAAGCGTTTTACAAAATTATAATGAAATTTTATCAATGACAAATGTAGTTAGAAATAGTGATGGTATTATTATAGATGATTTACATAGAACTATTCCCTATCTGACAAAATACGAAAAAGCACGTATTTTGGGACAAAGAGCGAAACAAATAAATTCTGGGCATCATACATTTGTAAAAGTTCCTGAAAATGTCATTGATGGATATATTATCGCTGAAATGGAATTAAAACTAAAAAGAATTCCATTTATTATTCGTAGACCTTTACCTAACGGAGGAAGTGAATATTGGAAAATTCAAGATCTTGAAAATATTTCATTTTAATAATTGTGTTTAACATATAAAATATTTGTATTTATATCATTTATTTTTTTATTTGTTATATTTATTTTAATTATATTTTCATTATAAAGAATTAAATAATTATCTAATGTTTTTTTTATATGAATATAGTTTTTCATTATAAAATTTATTGTATTACTATGTTTTATATTTACATTATAACATATTTTATTTAAAAATATAATATTTTTTAATAAATTCATATTAATTAACTTAATATTATATAGATAATTTTCCATATTTTTTTTATCTTCTATATATTGAGTTTCTAGATCATTATCATTAAAAATAGAAGGTAAAAAAAATGTATTATCTGAATCCAAATTATTATAATTGACTGATACATATGAATTTGTAATTGTATTATTTGGATTTGATATTGGAATATTATTTTTAATATTACACATATCTATTTATATAAAAAAATATTTAAATATTTTATATAAATAATTATTATGATAAATATTAATAGTTTACTTATTCGATCAAAAATAGTAGAATTATATTGGGTTCCATTATTATTCGGGTTATATAATGTATTTGATATTTTACGTAAATTAAATTATTATTATAAAACAAAAATAACAAAATTACAAGAGTTACTTTATAAAACTAACAAAAAATATAACGAATTACAACATAAATATGATCAATTATATACCGAATTTCAAGAACAAAGTGCAAAATTTAATAACTTAAACTTAAATTGTAAGGAGATAAACGAACTTACAATTGAAACAGAAACTAATATAGTTTATCGTGATTTAGAAGAGCCTAAACAACCTGATATTTTATCAAGTGATGATTCACCCTTGAATAATATTACCAGTGAATTTATTGATTCATTATCTTTAGACTATAATTATAACGAAAAATATTCTGATAATATTAGAAAAACTACAAATGCAAATGCAAATACAAATTGGTCAACTGTTACTAAAAAGTTTTTCTTCGGATAATAATTTGATATTTGTTAGTTTGTTAGTTTATAAACACGTAAAAATTATTATATATATATACTTTTACATATATAATGAAAGTCGCTCTATGTTTTATTATTAGTTATAAACACAAACTTAATAAAGAACAATTATGGATTGATTGGATTAAACCAAAT
>Ga0209355_1000510_pt1 | contig 23187 bp, 20 predicted proteins | sample LauGreSBDMM110SN_3_FD_187563 | JGI IMG/M metagenome (GOLD analysis project Ga0209355, IMG submission 187563) | Freshwater lake microbial communities from Lake Michigan, USA - Sp13.BD.MM110.SN (SPAdes) (version 2) | ecosystem: Environmental > Aquatic > Freshwater > Lake | place: Lake Michigan... | reverse complement strand
TATGTATATTAGTATCACTTAAGTTTAATATACTACAATTATCCATATACACTTTTTTATTGCAAATAATGATCCATTTGTTACTATTAATTAAGTTTAAATAATTAATATCTGAATTTTCAATATAAATAATATCAATAAAATTATTTTTATCAGATTCTAAAAATGTAAATTTAATTTTATCATTTTTAAAATGATTATTATTTTCAATAATATTTTGAATATGTTGTTCTTTTGTATTAAGCACATATATATTATTGAAATAAGGTATTAAATTTATTGGAATAAATCCTCCGTGTGAAGTATTAAACGAAAAAAAACGAACATTGAATTGATTTTCAGTTGAAATATGTTCAGATGAATTATTTACATTGATACTTGCACATTTACGTATTAATCCAATTATTCTCTCATAATTATTTAAATCAGAAATTAATTTTAAATTATTAAATTCTTTATGATGTATTTTATTAAATTCGTTATCATTAACTTTGTAGAAGTTGTTATCTATAAAAACCATATTAATTATATTTAATATCTATTTAAGTTATTTATAATAATTATGATAAATATAATAAAATATAACAATTTAAAAATATATAAAAATAATAATTTATATATTTTATGAATACGAATACGAATACATTATTTAATGATATTATAACTAGAAATCCATCGTGTGGATTAATTATTATCAATAATTTTTATAATAATGCAGTGGATACAAGAAATTATATATTAACCCAAGAATTTTCGGTTAGAGGCAACTATCCTGGTCAAAGAACAATATCATATGCGAATGAACATTTAAAGGAAACTATTCAAAAATATGTGGAACCATTTGGGGGTAAAATTACAGATTTTCCAATTCCAAAAGAAGATGGTTCAGACACTTCTAAAATTTATAATGGTTCATTCCAATATACAACAAGTAAAGATCGATCTTGGATTCATATTGACGGACATAATAATTGGGCAGGAGTGTTATATTTAACACCTGAAGCACCATTATCATCGGGTACAACATTTTATAAGTTTTGTGATGGAACAACGTGTAAAAGAGATATGGAATTATTAGAAAATAAAGAAGAAATTGATAGATATAGTCAAGATCAAACAAAATGGGAAAAGGTTGATCAAGTGGGAAATGTATTTAATCGTTTAATTTTATTTAACGCAGATAGATTTCATATGTCGATGGACTATTTTGGCGATACTAAAGAAAATGGAAGATTATTTCAAGTATTCTTTTTTTCAACAGAACGATAATATTTTAATTAATTAAATATTTAATTAAAATATCCTGATAAAGTTTATTTTTTAGAAGAATTATACATTATAAACTCTTTATTAGGTAAATTAGGTGATGATATTATTTGTTCTAATGTAGCTTTATTTTTACAAACTACGCCTAACCCAGCAGAATGTGTAAAATAAAATTTGGGATATTGAATCTCATTAAACACTTTTCCAACGGTATCTGGATAAGATACTACATCGTGGAATAATATTACAGCATTATCCGTTGTTTTTGTAATCCATTTATAATAATCATTTGTTATTGCTTCTAAAGTGTGTAGTCCATCAATATGTAATATGTCAATTGTTTTGTTAAATGTGTTATATATATCATCAAAAAATCCTTTTATAAAATGGATATTATTTAATAATAAATTATCTTGTATTAATTTTATGTTTAATTTATGAACAATGTCATATGTATTTTTAATACCCGCTTTATCTCCTTCAAATGAATCGATTCCATATACAGTTCCTTGTTTAGCAGCGGCAAATGCAAAAGTAGAATGTCCATAATCCACACCTAAATCTACTATAACATCTGGTTTTAGTAATTCAACTATCCAACAAGCAAAATTCATATGTCCTAACCACGCACTAGAATAATAATTATTGTTTAAATAATTTATAATAATATTATAAGACTTATGATTAGACATATCAAAAACAAATGATTTATACATAATAGGTGGATATAAATTGGAGTAATGGTCAATATTAGATTTATGTAATTCATATATAGATGGATTATTTTGACACAACCAAAATTCAGCATCATTTGGATTTATATTTTCTATTTTTTCAATTAGACTAGGTAATGTGCTTATATAGTTAGCATTTGCCCACCAAAAATTACCAGAAAAATGAGGTGGATGGTTAGTATTTGTAAAATTACAACCAACTGTTTGAATACCACTAGATAATTTACTAAAACATAATTCGTGTTGTTCAACTAAAAAATATAACATCATATCAATCCAATTATTTTCTTCGTGATAATCATCATTATAACTAACACCTTTTGTATGTAAATATAATATATTACAATTATTATTTTCTTGACAAAAATGTTGTATTTTATTAATAGTGGGAATTTCATAAAGTAAATGATTATCTGAATAATTACAAATATTAACTTTTTCACTATATATATTTTCTTCAATAGGTAAACCAATATTATTAATATAAATTGTTTCAAACTTGTTAAATAAATTATTATTTTTTAGAGACTTTATTAAATGGTCAAGTCGTTTTAATCCTTTATTTTTTAAATGACAACTATGAATAAAACAAATATTTTTGTTAATATTTTTTGTTTTTTTTTCATTTAAGACATTATTAACAATGTCTAAATTAAAAAACTCGTTATAATTAATTAATTTTAAATTTGGGTATTTTTGTATAAATTCAACATTTAAATTATAACAAGATTCCGATAAAATATTAAATCCGGATGCTAATAATCTATCACATCGTAAATGTTCAAAAATTTGTGTTGTGATGTTGTTAAAAAAACCGTGAATATTTAATAATATCCTACATTTGGCAATATTTTCATCACGAATATTTTTCCAACCACTAATTATTTTAACGGAAAAATTATGCTTAATTAAGAATTCAACAACATCTTTTCTCCTTGGGGGACAATTTGGATATTCGGATAATATAATTCCAAAATCATATATTTTTTGTGTGAAATTATTTATTTGTGTTAAATAATTATTTTCTTCTTCATATATATTATAACCTAATTGTTCTACATTTGTAAATCCATTATAATTTAATATTTCAATATTTGAAAGACTATAATCATACACTTTAATATTTAAGTATTTTATTAGATATTCTTTTAAACTATTTAAACGTGAAGTATTATTTAAAGGCTCTGAATTAAATAATGCTATTTCACATTTATTTAAAAAATGATTATAAATATTAATTAATACATCAAAACCTTCAAAACAAACCATTAATACTTTATCTGGATTTAATGTTAATGCATAATTAATATCATTTGTATATTGAATATTGAATATGGTATTTAAACTATCAAAATAATCTAATAAAATTGAAATTGAATACCAAGGTGGTAATATAAATAATATGTTAGTTTTAAATATAACATCTTTCCATTCATTAGCTCTATTAGCCCAACTACACGATAAAGCATATTCTTTACCACGTTTAATAATTTCGTTTTTTCTTTTAACTGTTAAATTATTAATAGCTTCTATTTCTTGACCTTTTTCAAGTTGAATACCATAATTACCTATAGTATTTACAAGTCCAGCAACCGGATAATATAAACAAATTACTCCAGACATTAACATTTCTAACGCGGTTATACACGATGTTTCTTGAAAATGCGTTGGATATAACCAGTATTCTGAAGATGCCATTTCTTCATATAATTGTTCAAATTTTAATTTACCTAAATATTGAATACTATCATATCTATCAATAATTGTCTTAAGATTTATTTGTTCACTTGGAAATGTACCATAAAATGATATAACTAATGTAGCATCAGGTATATTTTCTAAAATTTGAGGCCATAATTCTAATAAAATATTTAAACCTCTTTCTGGTCTAGATGAATATATAAACTTATTTGTAATTTTTTTTTTAGTTTCAATTGAAAAGCTTTGACAATCAATACCATTATTTATTAAAGTTATTTTATCTTTTAAAATGGGATATTTTTCAATAAATTCATTTTTATGCCATTCAGTTAAACATATACATTTATTAATATACTTATTCCATTTTTTTAGTATTTGACTTTCATTAAGAGCACAACCATAATAAAATAATAATACATCGTGTGCCCAAATATAAGATTGATAATATGAACACTCTTTAAACATTTCATAAAAACTAATATATCTTGATACAATTACTGTATGAAATGGTGTTGAATTAATTAAATTTGTTAGTTCATCTAAATGTATATATTGAATATTATCAATAATTTCATTTTTAACGTGCCCGCTAATATAAATATTATATTCTTTGGGAAAACATTTAGTTAAATATGCTACTGCTTTTTCAGACCCACCTAACGCATTATCTTGCATATAAGTATAATTCCATTCAAAATCTAAAAATCCAGTATAAAAAAGTATATTTTTTGAGCTTTTACATATTTCTGTTGAGAATTTTTGAGATTTATTGGTTACCTCTTTAATTAAATAGTTGTCCAAATTAATTCCAGCATTTTTATATTCTTGTTTTAATAAAAACTCATATTTTTCTAAATTAACTTCATTTTTATATAAAAAATCTAAATACTCATTAGCTAAAATAATAAAATTATCAGTTTTACTGCAAAAATCAATGAAAAATTGTAAATTGTATAATAAGTTTCCAATATAAAAATCATTAGTTATAGGGCATTTTTTTGTAAATATAATTTCGTACATTTTTATAATTGTTTGCTTGGCGTTTGGTAAAGTTTCTTTTACTTTATCAGTAACTAAAATCATATAATATGGTAAAAAAAAATTGGCCTTGTCATTTTCTACAAAAAGTTTATTTGTATTGTTAGTTTGAAGATAATTATTTTCATAAAAGTCTTTAATTATTGAATAGTAATTATATGCTATTTTATTAAAACCTCTACAACAATATTCTTTAATTAATAAAAATACACATTCCATTCTTTCTGAATCATAATTAAATGATTCAACAAGATAATATAATCCTTTTTCCTTTTCTTCAATACTATTATAAAGATTATATAAATTAAGACAACACATATATTTTTCTTGGCTCCAATTGTCATTTCCAAGTGTTAATTTATACCATTTTATTGCTTCTTCAATTTTACCGGCATCTTTATAACTATTTGCGCAATAAAATCCATAACGCATATAAAGATGATCATTATTTGTTTTAGCCTCATAATAAGCTTCTTCTAAAATGTTGGCATCTTTTAAATACTTATTAGGATCACTATTTCTACTACCGGTTCGTCCAGATTCAACAAAATAATCTCCTTCAAGATGTGAAATTTTGGTGTTTGCCTTTAAACAATTAATATATTCATGAATAACTGATTTAAATATCCATCTAATTTTATTATTAACTAACAAAATTCTTTCATATGAAATACCGTGTGAATTCCCAAAATTTAAAAGGTAACCGTCACTGTTTACTATTTTTGGCATTGTAATATTCCCATATATTTCGTCATCAGCATCAAACACTAATAATAAATCTGTTTTATTAAATGCTTCATTTAGTGCAATATTTCTGTTATGAGCGAAATTTTTCCATTCGTTATTATGAAGTTCACCTGGAATATTTTTATCATTAAAAAAATCTGTTATTATTTGTGGAGTATTATCTGTTGAACCTGTATCACAAATAACCCAATAAGAAAAATGAATTTTTTTACACAGTTTTTCAAGAGTGTTTTTTATAATATGTGATTCATTTTTTACAATCATGTTTAAACAAATTGTTGGAGGGATATCACTAATATTTAATTCCATAATCAATATAATATTAATAAAAATATATATTTAACTTATAATTAATAATATTTAATTATTATTAATATTTAATTATTATTAATATTTAAATAAAATATTTTTATATATCTATGAATAAAATATCATTTATAATACCAAATGACAATAAAAATATTTTTAACAATGAAATATTAAACATAGCAAAACTAACAAATTCAATAAATACACAACCTATTCCTACTATTAGTAAAAATAATATTACTAGTTACATAAAAATAGCACCAAATGTGTATAGTTTTATTACAAAAGCAAATATAAATACGTAAATTATTTATTAATAAAAATATTATGATATAAATACGTAAATTATTTATTAATAAAAATATTATGATATAATATAATATAATATAATGTTAGGAGGAGCAGTATATTTAGAAGAAAAAAACCCAAAAAACATAATTCAAACATCGAATAAAGAATTAAATTTCAGTAAAAACACCTCTGAAACTATACCTGAAAAAACTATTATAAAAAAAACACCTGAAATTAAAACTATACCTGAAAAAACTATTATGAAAAAGACATCTACAAGAGAATATACAATTGACGAATTTATAAAATTATATCCAAATCACGTTGTTTTTAACACAACAAATAATTTTTTTATTACACCTGTCGTTATTAATAATTTAGATTTAAAATTATTATATTTAGAAGAAAATAAATTTAATGCTGTTTTTGAAAAATGTAAAAAAATATTTAAATTAACCAATACAAATATAGACTTTACAGAAAACGAATTATATCAAGAATATAAAACATTTATACTTGAACCTGAAAAAAACAACGATGCTCTTTTTATATTAAATTTATCTTTATTATTACAATCTAATTGTTATGAATCATTTTTCCAAAAAACTTTATTGTTTTCTAAAAAAAAACAAAAACAAAAAGGAGGTAGTAACAAGAAGTTACGTGATAAATTACTAGCAACTGGTGGAGTTGAATTTATAGACAATAGTTTTAGTATAGTGTCAATTATAACTTCATTAATGTCTATAAATTACATTTTAGGAAATCCTTTATCATTAAAAACGATAGTGCTTCTTATGTTTTTAATTTTTTTCGTTAAAGTAAAAAATATACCAACATCATTAATGTCGATGGCTGACGGAGTTATTGAAACTCGCATTAGTTTATTACATATGAAATATAGAATAAAAGCTTTGAATGCTCATGAAAAAGTCAGGTTGTTTACTACTGCTACAATAGATACTTTACACACTTATTTTAATAAATATAATACACGTATTTCTAGCAATATATCACAACAACTTAGAAGTCAATACGCAAAATATTCATCAAATATTTATAAAGAAAAAATGAAAATAAACTCTTTGCCATACGACCAATTAAAACAACAATTAATTGATTTTCAACAAAATAGGGGTTATTTAACAGCTGATTTTACTACTGAACAAGTGATAAATGAAGATGCACCTCCGCCTCAAGTAGATGCCGAACAACTTAGAAATTTTGTAGTTCTTGAAGAGATTGTCGACCCAAATCCCGAACCAGATGACGAACTAAAGTTTATTGCTAAACTAACTGAAGAAGGAACACAATTTTTTACTGGTTTAAGTACTCGAGAAAGAAATACTTTTAAATCAAGAATACAAAATTTTTTTCAAGGTCAACAAAAGAGAGCAATAGCGGTTTTAAATTTAAACACATTATTAGGTGAAGCTCCTAAACAAAAAATGATTTCAAAATCTGAATATAAAAAAATTGAATGTCCTGGATGTCATTCTAAGTTTTCTTTTTCTTCTACTGACAGGTATATTCATCAAGAAGAAGCAACTGATAATGAAATTCAAGAACATATCGCCCAATTAAGAGAAAAAAAATCAGATATTGAAATTAATGAGGAATTAACTAATAAGGTTAAAAAAGAACTTAACTTCTATTATAAATTAAATATATTTCCTTGTAAACAAATAATTGAATCTTTAACTGATGATGATATTAAAGAACCTTGTTTTATGTTTAATTCAAAATTTGGAGAAAATGCTGAAAATGCTGAAGAAGCTAAAAGGGTAAAAATTTATGGAGCTAATTTGATGTGTTCTAATTGTACTTTAGATAATTTAAAAAGCTTAGATCTTAATATTTATAAATTATATTTTGGTGCACCAGGAGACTATACATTTATCTCAGATGATTTGTCTTTAGAATTAGTCGCAAACTTAACACCTGTTGAACTATTTGAAACATTTAATTATCAATTTAATAAAAATGTTATGGCTCACGTTAAGTGTTATCAAAATAAAACAACAAATTTAATTGTAAATAAAAAAATAAGTGATTTGGGTCTGGCTGATGATGAAATAAATTATGCACAAAGTAGATCTAATGTTATAAGTAATCATTTAAAAATAGTTGCGTGTCCTAATCCTGATTGTAAAGCAGTTGGAAAATTTTTCAGAATTTTTGAAAAAAATGATATAGAAATTATGTATTTAAGATGTATTGCTTGTTCTACGTCATTTAATGGATGTGATCTTAAAAATCCATATTTATACAATATTTCTCAATTCAAAGAATTAGCTAATTCAATTGAATTACAAGATTTTGATGTATGTGATTTTCAAAAAAAATTAATGCTAAAAGAAAAAAGACAAAATGGGTTATGTAGAGTAAGTGTAGACACATATAAAAGAATAAAAACAAAAGTTATTAGAGATAGAGTTATTTCTAAAACTGAGGTATGGGACAAATTAAGCACTAAAAAATGTCCAAGATGTGCTATGATAACAATCACGTCAAATGCTTGTTCTGCAATGAAATGTGATAATTGTGGTGCTTATTGGTGTTATGTTTGTGAGCAAGAGTTGGGCGTGGGGGTGGGTGATGGCCATGATCCTAATCATTTTTTAATGCAACCTGCGGTTCAAAATACACCTCCATATGGAGGGTATTTTGCTATTCAATGTATAAATGTAAATTTTACATTTACAGACCCTGAGGGAAATCCTGGTATTCATTTCGGTGCCGATGTTAGACCTAATCCCAAATATAGAGTTCAAACTAGATTATTATGGAAAAAATATAATTATTTAATGGAAAAATATAGGCATATGAGAATTCCGGATCCTAGACTTAAACTTATTGAGAACAATGAACATTGGCAGAAACTAGATACTCTTACTTATAATGTAGAACGTGACGCATGTTATGATTTTGATGATGTAACTGACATTAATCCTAATATACAGATGAACCGTGATATTAGAGAATTAGAAACTAATATTATTAATATGACACCAGAACAATTTGTTATAAATGGATCTGAAATTGAAAATGACGAAGAAATTTTAGATAATAATCTAGAAGCGGAACCACAGCAACCACAGCAACCACAGCAACCAATACCACAAGTAGTTCAACAAGAAAGAGAAAATGAAGATTTTGGTTTAGAAAACTATATAAATGGTGATCCTTTTATGACTGATGCAGAATTCAATCAATACCTGGCTGAACGACAAGAACAACAACAAGAACAACCAATAGCAGAGGAAAATCGTGATCATATGACTGATGAACAATTCGATCAATTCATGGCTGAACAGCAAGAACAACAAGAACAACAACAACCAATTGATGTATTTGAAGATGTAGATGTTGAATTACAGAAATATATAGCTGAGCAATTTAATACAGCTCAGCAATTTAAAAAAAATGTTGTGAATAATGATGAAAAAGAAAATCCTAATGAAAAGCCTAAAGAAAAGCCTATAACATATGGACTAATTCTATCTGATGATGATGATGATGATGATGATGATGATAACGAGGTTGAATATTTTAATAAACCACGAGTTGAATTAAACCAATTCGATGAAGATATTAGACTTGCTAAATTGTTAAGTTCTATGGGAAAACAACTACCTGATGATCCAAATGATAGAGGTAATAATATTCACAAAGTTTTTAGCAAAATACCGGTAACAGTTGATGAACAATTCAGACGAGAAAATGAAGCATTCCAGAAACAACAACAAAACAATCCGCCCAGAAAAGTAACACCAGAAGAACAAGCAAGAGAACTGAGAGAACGAGAACTAAGAGAACAACAACAACAACCAGGAGAACAAACATTCTGGGATACACTCAGGCAACCACAAAGACAAAGACAAAACGAAGATGAACAAGCTGAAAAAATTAAAGAAGCAGCTGAAAAAGAAAGAAAAGCAGCTAAGCAACAAAATAATGAACGTTATATTAAATTATTACATATGGTCGATGAATTTATTAAAAAACAAACCGCAGCAAACGATGAACATGTGGCATTTTATAGACAAGGCAGACAAATCATAGTAGAACGGCAACGAAAAAATCAAGAATTACCATATAATATAAATATTGTATTACAACAAATGATTTCTGAAATGAATATAACTGGTATTATTAATAAATGTGAAGCACACGGATATACTCATATATGTATATATTTTATGGGGAGTGTGCTAATAGCATTTAGAAATAATAAAGGACAATATTTTGACCAAACGAGACGACCTTTATTTATTAAAGATGATTCGTTTAATAAATTTAACGGTAAATATATAGAAATAAATTTTGATAATTTAAATGAATTAATAAATGAATTCAATAGATTTTTAAATGGACGTGAATATGGACAATTGTTAAGCAATATATTAACGGACCAAACAGCAATAGAATATATATATAATTACTTACTACCACAACAAGGACAAGGACAAGGACAAGGACCAGCAGGTGGAAGAAAATCTGTTAAAAATAGAAAATCTGTTAAAAACAGAAAAAAAGCAAAAAGAGGAAAAAAAACAAAAAGAAATAAAAATAGTAAAAACAATAAAAAAACAATTAAAATTAAAAAAATAAAAAAAAATTATAAAACTAAAGGAATAAGAAAAATATAAAACTAAAAGTAATAAATATATATTATGCGTATAACTATATATTTATATATTATTTAACAATTTAACATAATTATTAAAATCCTTAAAATAATCATAACTATTAATAATATCTACATCATTTAAATTGATTTGGAATTTGTGTTTTATTTTAAATACAGCAATCCCTCTAAAATTTATATTATAATAGAAACTAAAATCGTATATATTATCATTATAATGTAAAAGAATATGATAAAGTACTTTCCAAACATCCCCAGTCCAATTTTCACCATATTTTAAAATTCCATTTTCATAATAATGTTTAATAGGTATTTTAAGTTGTTCATTATAGTTAAGGGGTAAAATATCATCCATAAATATTGTTCCATTGCTAGATAATATTTGAATACAATTATTAATATCACATAATACATATTCGGCTTGGTGCATTCCATCAATAAAAATAACATCGAATTGTTGTTTAACATCATATTGTTTAAAGAAATCATCAGATGTTTGTAAAAATATTATTTGACCAACTTTTGAACTAAATTTAGGATCTGGATCAACACCAACTTTATTAACAAAATGTGTTTCATTAAAACATTCGCCATATTCAACGCCGATTTCTAAATATCTATTATATTTATTTGTTAGTTTGTTAATAATTTGAGACCTTTTATAAAATTCTGTATTGAATACTGGTTTATGTAAGTTAATATTTATAATTTGATATTTGGGAACAGATAAATAAAGAAGTTTAAAATAATTAATGAGTTGATCTATTGGAGTGTCAATTAAAGTATAACATTTCATACGATTAAAATTATATCTTTCAATTCTTTCTTGTAAATAAGGAAGAGAACATTTATTTTCTAAAATAATAAAATCATTTCTGGGATTCTTATATAATTCATTAATCTCATTAAGATTTGACAATAAACTATCAAATCCAATAATACAAAATTGTGTATCAAAGTCATTATTAATAATTAAATTACAATAATTATGTTGATATGTGGATTGATCTCTTTCCCATATTTTAGAATGTTCAACAATATATTTTTCGTCTTCATATGCGTTTTGTTCTTTCATTAATTGATTTATTTTAAAATTTGTGAAATAATTTGGATAAATAAAATTGGGTCCAATTCGATTTATTTCGGTATTTCGAATCAGTGAAAAATTATTATTGGAGTCATTCATATATTGAATATATCCGAGTTTATGTATTTTGGCAATGTTAGTTGAAACAACTGTTCTAAGCAAAATTTCATAATCATCGCAAATTGGTAAATATTCGCAATAACTTCCCATATTTAAAAGGACATCTCTTCTCCATATTCTGGGATGATTTGGACAACATACTAAATGGCTCATTGTAATATTATTAATATTAGGTGTTATATAAACAAGGTGCCATTTGTCTTCATATTTTTGCGAATAATATCCTCCATACCCCTTACAAATAAAATCCCCATACCATTGATTAGTTCCATTTTCGTAAACACAAGCGCAGTCATAATAAATAAATCCAATACTAGGTTTTGAATTGAATACATCAGCAGATTCTTGTAAAACATATGGCATCAACTCATCATCGTGATCCATTTCCACAAGATATTTTCCACGACATAATCCTATAGTTTCATTTTTTACATTTCCGATACTGCCATTATTATTTGAACGGCGATAAAAACGTATACGCGCATCGTGTGAAAAATTGGTTCTTAAAAACTGAAAATTTAGATCATCAGGTGAGTCGTCAATAATAACCCATTCCCAATCAAGTAATGTTTGTTTTTGAAGACTCTTGTAAACTCGTAATATTTTGTCATAGGAGTTATATGATGGTGTAAAAAGAGAAAAAGTAGGTCTTGTATGTAAGCGATCGATAGAACATAATTTGATATATGTATTATTAATTAAATTATTGAATAGAGTGATATCAATATCAATATCATTTGTTATATGCGTATGCCTTTTTAACATTTCTTTAGATATTACAGTTAATAATTCGTTACAATACTCTTCTTTATCATCACCATATGTTATTAATAACTGAAAATTAGAGTTATGTAAGTTTTTGACATATTCAATGGAATTAGCTATAAAAATAGAACAATCTAATGTAGTTGAGTTTTGAATAAAAAAATTATCTATACTATTGAATTTTTCTTTACGATAAAATATAACAAAAGGATATTTCATTATATTTTATAAGTGATAAATGTTTAAATACTATTTTTATTATTTATTAAATAATTATTTTTTATAAATTAAAATTCTGGCGTATGTTTTTTAAATAGACAACCTTGAGCCATTAAATTTCTAATTTCACTTGTAACAATTTGTGGATTTTGATGATCACAATTTGTTGTCCAAATTTTTACAATACAGAAATTTTTCTTTGGTGATACTGTTATTCCTGTAACACAATTAACAAATGTGCTGTTAGCACCAATGGTGTCTCCTACTAGAACATATGTAATATCTCTCCAAACTTCAAATACATTTTTATTAGAAACTTTATACGAAAAGCATCCACCATTTCTATTTTTTGGATCTTCCCACATAGGTGTAATTCCATCTCTCATAATAAATAACATACAATTTTTAATCAAATCCGCCGGTAAGGTCTCAGTAATACCAATTGTTTCTTCAACCGTTTTAAATTGACATATTTTTTTATAACTTTTAACTGTCCAATCAGGATCTTGGGGTAAATGAGCCCATAGATTCCATTTACATTTTAACTTGTTAAAAGAAGCATTATCGGAATGACATGTTGTTATAGCTGACATTGTTAAATCTGTATGAAAGGTTTCCATTGTATATTAATTATTTCAATTTTTTTTAAGTGATTTTAAAATATATATTAATTAAATAAATTAATTAATTAATTTTTCTTTTTGTTCATTTTCTTTTTCATCTTTACAAGAAATGATTTCATAATCATTTTCATTTATTATTATACTTTGATGTGGTAATATATTAATTAGATTAACATTATTATCAATAATAGTAACATTATAATTAAAATTGTCTTCATCAACCTGTAAATTTAGAATATTTTTAATATAATATTTAAAAAAAAGTTTATTTAAACAATTATTAACAATATAATAGTTATAATAGTTATAATTGCAGTCTTTTAAATTGACCAAATATTTATTATTATTGTAATCTAAATCAATTGCGATAAATTTCACATTTGATAATTTATAATTGAGTGTTTTAGGTATTTTGTTATAAAATATATAATCTATACAACCATTCTCATTTTTATCACTATCACATAACATAAGAGTGTACGGTTGTGATGAGTTAAAATAATTTCCAATAGCATGAATATCTTTATCTTCAATAAATATAGTTTTTATTTTATTTCCATCATTATCAATTACAATAAATTTTTTAATAACTATTGCTACAATCCAACCTTTGTCTTTTAAATATTTATCACAATACGTATTTAAACGTGTTACTTTAGTGTCTATATAATTGTTTATTTTATGTAAATATAGTTGACACCAACTAAACGCATATAATAATTTATATAATAATTTATATGAAATATTTATTGTTTGTGAAGTTAAATTAATCTTTAAAGATTTAATTGTATTAATGAAATAATTCATATATATTTGTTATATGAATTATTATTTAAATTGTTTTAATTATTCTTTTATTTTATCTGATTTAATTCAAAATTCAAACTATCTTGAAATATAAAATATTCCCAAAAATCACCATAATATGGATTACATATACAACAATTACATCCACATAATGTTTCATTTTGTTCACTATAATATTCATCAATATCAATATCAATAAGTTTTTTAATGTTTTGTTTATATATTTGTTTTGTTTTTATTTTTCGCATATTATTATATTATTAAAATATTTTAAAGTTGTTTTAATTAAATGTTATTTTTCGAACTAAATATTAAATTTCCATCTTTTTTTTCATTACAATTATCACATTTTATTTTTAATTTTCCAGTTGAAGGATCTAACCCAAAAACATAAAGCAATATTGCTACTATTATTGACATAAAAATAAACGGAATAAACACAATCATCCAAGATATAATACCCATTCCTGTTTCACATAATGTATTTAAAAGTATTGTAATTATTATCATTACAATTATTTTTAAAAATGCGGTATTATATAATCCTTTAAATGTATCTATTATTATTTGTGTTAATGAAAATGCAACATATATTAGAGCTGGTGCACAAAGTTCTAACATTATTATATATATAGAAAAGAGATTTAATTAAAGATTGGTTCACCGTCCTTGATTATTCCTACTTTTTTACCAATATCTCCATCCTTTGTCATTTCATATAAAATGCCATTTTCTTCATCTGTAGCAAAATATGTTACATCATCTATTTCAATTTCAAATACTTCTTCTTCATCCTCTTCTTGTTCTTGTTCTTGTTCTTTTTCTTGTTCTTCTTCTTGTTTTTTTTCTTCAATAACAATTGTTACGTTATTTTCACTTGAAGTTTCTAATTCGTCTTCTGTATGAACCTCTTCTTCTTCCTCTTCCTCTATATCCTCTTCTTCTTCTACTACATCTTGTTCTTCAACTACAACTTCTATATCTTGTTCTTGTTCTTCTTCAATTACTGATTCAACGACTTCTACAACTTGTTCTTCTTTAACTATAACTTCTTCAACAATAACATTTTTATTATTTCCTAAATATTCAACCTCATCTTCTTCTTTATTTAAAATAATATCTTGAATTATTATTTCTTCTTTTATCACAATTTCATTATATGGTTGTGTTTTTTCTTCTTTAGGTGACTCATTAACAATCCCAAGATAACTATGCAATGTTTGTTGTCCTTTGATTTGGTATTTAAAAAAAGTACTAGGATTGTCATCCGCAATAGTATTATTTTTTATAGAAGTAATTTCTTCTTCAAGTTCACTAATTTTCATAGTTAATTTACAAATTGTATTATTACTTGTTTTTAATGTATTATTTAAATTATACATCTCATTTTCTAATTTTTTAATTTGTTCACCAAAATTATTTGTATTATCATTTGTATCTGTATTTGCCTTTAATTTTTCTAACATTAAATACATTTGTTCAATAGTTGCCATTTGTATTAACTTTTCAAGATTATTCATAGTAGACATTATAGGATAATATATTATATAACAATTCGTTTAATATGATTTAAAAAATATTTAATCTATTTATATATGAGTGATAAAATAAGTTTTTTTAATAATGATGATTTGAATAAGCATTTAAATATTGTCTTATCTCAAACAAATTATACAGAAGAAGAAGCAAGAGAAAAATTACAATTATTTAATTGTGATTATATGAAAGTTATAAGAGAATATATGGGAATTTCTGATAAAAAAGTTAAAAAAGTTAAATCAGTTAATCAAGAAATTTTTAGGCAAATTAGAACAACACTTGATAGCTCAATGAAAGAATATAGAGAAAAAAATCCAATTGATATCAATCAAATTATTGATAATTTTAACGAGTCAGATAAACGCGAACATAATAAAAACTATTGATTATTATTCCCAAATTTTTCTGTTAAAATGGAACTTTTATTTTGTTTTTTTCTTGGTAGACGTGTCTTCGAATTATAATTATTTGATGGTATAATTTTATTGTTTAAAATAAAATCGTCATTATCTTCGTGTAACTCTGGTAATATTCGTGTTAGTGGTTTATCAACAATAAGAAACAATCTTTCATTTCTTAATAAAGATCTATATTCTTGTATTGATAAATTTCCATAATACTTTTCTAACATATAATATGGATTAGGAGCTGGTTTAATGTTTTTCTTATAATTATATATTTTGGTATAAATATGATTAAATAAGTGATAACGTTCAAATTTTGTTGAACTATCAATATTTTCATTCATTAAATATGCAACTCCGCATTCGGGACTACAGAAACAACCATATACATTATAAGTGCCGTTAATAAAGTGTTTAGGAATATAAATTGGCGGATTGTCAAATTCACAAGTATCCCAGAAACACGATGAACGTTTATTATTTACATTATTAATATGTAAATTATGTTCTAATTGCTTTAATTTTTTGGATATTTCTTTGTTTGGGTCTTTACAAACAGATTCATCGTCATTATCATCATCATCGTTATATTCTTCACATATATTATCTAATATTGCATCATTTAAATTGATGTTTTCATTTCCAATTAATTCAAAACTTAAATCATTTTTACAATTTGAAAAGTTATAACACTCTAAAAAAGAGTTATTTTGTGGATGTGTTTGCAAGTCTTTCATTGAACATTTTAAATGTAGAATTACATTTGATTTTTCATCTTTTTGCTCTATATTTGTAGTTATATGTTGTATTATTTTTCCTCCCTTTGGTTTTCTTCCTCGTTTTTTTGCTATTTTTGGTTCTTCTGATAATGTAATTATATTAGTTAATTCAGTGTTAATCAATTGTGAAATATTATTTTCATCATATAAATTATTGTCTACATTATTTTCAATTTCAGAAACATCAAGATTAATTATATTTGGTATTTCTGTTTGAACTTGGTTTGATTTATTATCTTTTTCATTGGATAAAAAATATGTAATATTTAACGAAGCCATTAATTCTTTTTTAGATTTACGGCCTCGCTTAGCTTTTATAGGTGTTATAGCGTTAGTACTTATAACGTTAGTACTTATAACGTTAGTACTTATAACGTTAGTAGTTATAACATTAGTTGTAGTACTGGTTAGTTCTTTGGTTTTGTTATTTTTTGGTGCCATTATATTATTATAAAATTTGAATTTATATTGTTTTTATATATTATTTATCCATTTTGTAATTCACATATTTTTATTATATTATTCCTTACATCAAATAAAACCAGTTCCAAACAATATTAAAATTTAAATTAAGATTCATAACAACTTCTACAAACGGGTATATAATTATCAGATCCAACAACAGTTTGTTTTTTTTCAGAAGTAATGCGTTTTGAGAAAATTCCCGGAGTTCCATTTTTACATAAGCTACATAATGATGTTAGTTTGGTAACCTTATCACATAACGGAATTAAATTTAATATTTGTCCAAATTTCTTACGTTCAAAGTCGCCATCTAATCCACAAATATATATTTTTTTTTTCTGTGCCAACATTTTTTCAACAAATTCTTCAAGATCCAAAAAGAATTGCCCTTCATTAATTAATATGACATCACTTCTAATATTCGCTTGTAAATCCAATAGGTTTTCAGTCTTTAAACAAGGAATTTTTATTTGGTCGTGGGTTGACATCAAATTATCATCATAACGATTATCAATAATATGATTAATTACAATAACAGATATATTACAAAACTGACATTGTTTATAAATTTCAACTAATCTACTTGTTTTTCCTGAGTACATTGACCCTAATATGATTTCCAAATATCCGGTTTTTATTTGTTCCATTGTATATGTGTATGTGTATATGCAATAATATTTAATATATTATATATTATTAAATATTAAATAAAATATTATAATATAATTAATGACAAGTAATGTGTGGATGGAAAAATTTAGACCAAAAACCCTAGATGATATTGTATTAGATCCTCTAAATAAGAAAATTTTAACAAATATAATTAATACCGGTTATTTTCCGAACTTATTATTTTACGGTCCGCCGGGAACAGGTAAGACAACAACAATAATAAATCTAGTAAATTCATATCAGGAAAAATTAAATCAAAAAAATAAAGAATTAATGATTCATTTAAACGCATCAGATGAACGCGGAATTGACATAATTAGAAGTCAAATAAATCATTTTGTAAATTCAAAAACTATGTACAATCCTGGTATGAAATTTGTTATATTAGATGAAGTAGATTATATGACAAAAAATGCTCAACAAGCATTACGTTATCTTTTACAAAATTTTTCAAATTCAGTCCGTTTTTGTTTAATATGTAATTATATTAGTCGCATTGATGAAGGTTTACAAAATGAGTTTTTAAGATTAAGATTTAACCAACTTCCAGAAAAAGATATAATAAAATTTTTAAATAATATTTCTATTTCCGAAAACCTATATTTTGATGAAAAATCACTATATTTAATACAAAAGTTATATAAATCGGATATAAGAAGTATGATAAATTTTATGCAGTCAAATCAACATATAAAAGATAATAATATATATGTTATTGATGATAGTGTTTGGGATAGTTTATTTGATAAAATAAAAAATCACGACGATTTGGCATCTCTAAAAGTATTTATTAATAATATAAGTTGTCAATATAATATTGATAAAAAAAATATAATTAAGGATTTTTTGAATTATATTATTCGTAATAAGGAAGATTTGAATGTTCCTGAATATTTTAAATTTGTTGAAAATATCATACATTTTGAAGATTGTAAAAACAGCGATTATGTAAATTATTCATTAATTAAATTATCCACATTATTGAAAGAATCATATTGATTCATCCTTAATTGTAACTTTAATATAAAGTCATTTGGAGGGGAGCTTTTTGAAGGGTCAAAAAAACTATTGTTTAAACTATATTCATTTTCTCTAAAGCTTACCTTCTTGGTTGTAGGTGAATGTTGTGGGATAGGTATAATTTTACTTCTTTCATAAATGATTTTTTGTTTATAGCTATTCATTATTCTATATGAAGAGAAAATAATTGAAATAAATAATTGAAATAAATTAATTTAAAGAATATAAAGACATATACCAAAGTAACTAATATGACAGCGATCATGAATATTGACGATGAATGGTCTTCTTATTTAATTGATAAACAAGAGGATGTTTCTTCAGATGAAGAAAATATAAATACCAATAATTCTAATGAATGTAATGAATATTCTGAAGAATTGTTTATGAATGAACCAGTGCCTGAACCTACTGAAATTTACATTTCCACAAAATCAAAGATTGCGTATCTTACTAAACCTATTGACTTAAAAATATTTTGGGATATTCCGGTAATTCCTTATGCTACAGCTAATAATGGTGTTATTAAAAAACAAATAAAAATAAATTCAAAAACACCAGAGGAATTAGAATTTCTTCAAGAACGTTTACAAAGTGAGTTATATTATGAACAGCATATAATGTCTCATATTGATAACCCAAATGGTCGTATTAAGTTTAAAGATATACGAAAAATTACTATTGGCATATCTAAAAAAGATATTTTAAGTTATCGTTCAAAAAAGAAACAGGCATTTTATAATTGTTTTGTAATGATACTTCGTATTAAAATAGACGATTTATTTAGAGAATTTCATACAAAAGTATTCAATACTGGTAAACTAGAATTACCCGGAGTTCAAAGTGAAAAAATGTATTATACTGTTTTAAATTATGTTCTTGAAATTTTACAACCATATCATACAAATCAATTAAAATATTATGAACACAATGATACTGTTTTAATTAATTCAAATTTTAATTGTGGGTTTTTTATAAATCGTGAAATTTTATTTGATATTATTAAAAATAAATATAATATTCAAGCTATTTACGACCCTTGTTCATATCCAGGAATTCAATGTAAGTTTCATTATAATAATGATATTGCCATCCAAACTGGGATGCAAATTAGTTCAGAAAATAAAGACAAATATACAAATATTACTCAAGTATCATTTATGGTTTTTAGAACTGGAAGTGTTCTTATTGTTGGAATGTGTGATGAAGATATTTTACGAGATATTTATCAATTTGTTAAACTTCTTTTGAAGGAAGAATTTAAATATATTTGTCAAAAAATTATAACCCCATCTGATTTAGCAAATAAAATTAAAAAAAAGAAAATTCGTAGAAAAATAATACATATTATTGAAGTTGAAGATGAAGATGAAGATTTAGAAAGCATAAAAAAAATAAATAAATTTAAGAAAATTGAAGAAAGAGAAATTATTTAATAACATTCTTTTATCATTTCAAACCCAGATGTTTCAATAAAATTATTAATTGTGGGGTGCGATTCAACACTTTTTATTAACATAGCTTCTTCATCTGTTAATGAAATATTTGTAATTTTTTCTTCAATATCTATTATTTTTTGTAAATATTCTTTATCACAAATAATAGTTTGAATTTCAATAGTTTTACGTAATAATTTTAACTCATCAAAACACAATTTATATTCATTGGATCCATAGTTACAAGTATCATTGTTTAACATAATTTCCAACTCATTATATCTGGTTTTCATTATGTCTAATTCATCATTTGTAATGATTTCAAATGAACGACATTTTATAATAGTTGAATATAGTAACACATCATAATATAAATACAAATTGGGAAATAATTGTCGAGTACGAATATAATTTGTGTTAGCATAACATTCATTTTTTAATTCATAAAAAGCAGAAATAAATGATGATATTTCTTTTGAATTCAAACGTTTATCAAACCTGGTCGGTGTAAATATACTTATTTTAGTTGGATTAATTAATGTTAACATATGTCTATTAGAAGTACATATTGGTAATAAATCATTAAACAAATCAATTGGTTTGGTTAAATGTATAATATAATTAATTCCAAAATAATCACCGTGAACCATCGTATGTTTTATTATATAATATATTCTTTAAATATATATTAATCACTAAATATATGTTCAACAATCTTATTTAATTCATTATTATTTATAAAATCACCCATTTTTACATCATAAATTTTATATTTAATTATATTTTCATCTATTTTTTTCTTTAAATTTATTTTTTTTATAAATTCATCTAACAAATTAAAAAAATCAACTATCTCTATTTTTGTATTATATAATAACGTAGTAAAATCATTTAAACAATCAATTTGATCATTATTCATTTTATTTTTATTTAATGTTTCACTAATATTTTTAATCAAATTACAAGAAGTATTTATATACTCTTTTTTATTTTCATTTTTATAATGATGGTTCATTATATATAATACCATACCTTTATACATATTTATATATAAGTTAACTGTTCCAAGAATATTTTGTTCTTCTAAACTAAGTTCTTTATTATTTTTTTTATATTCATTGTTTAATTCAAAAATAGTTTTCTTATATACAAATAATATTGCATCTTTGGAACTCAACTGTAAAAATGTAACATTATCGTCTGAAATTTGTTCGATAAACTCAATATAAAAATAATATGCTTTTTGGGTATGGTAAAATGATAACTCTAAATTTTTTGTATAATAAAAAATAATTGAAAATACATGAATTAAGGTTTTAAGACCTCTTTCAAATATAAATTTATTATATTTTTTGTTTTTCTTTGTTACTTTTTCTGATATAAAACGCGTATATTCAAGAATAACTTCAACAAATTTGTTTAAAATTTCTAATACCGAATTTTTTATTGATGGTTTATAGTTTGAACTAATATGTAACATATAATGAGAATAATCGCTTAAATTATTATGTACGTTTTTTACATTTTTTACATTTTTTACGTTTTTCATTATAATAATTAATTATATTTTATATTAATATTTTTAAATAACTATTTAAAGACTTTAAAATTAACTTTATTATAAATGTCAGTAGAACAAAAATCTGGAAATACTCTTCCTGTGCAAACACCCGCTATTCCATCTGTTACAACTAACAATACTAATTATCGTCTTCCTTGTGATGCTACCTTACAAAATGCAGCTAAATTATCTATTGTTGAAGATAAACCTGTTCTGTTTGATTATTGGACTGACTCCTTAGATAAAAAAGCTCTTATTGGGGTTAGAGAAGGGTCCGGAGAAAAATTGTTAGTTAAGTCGGCCGAGGAATATACTTCTCCTATTGCTAAATTTTATAAATCCTTAACTGAATATATTGTTATTACTGAGAATTCTATTTATGTTGTGGCTAGTGATATTCCTACTCGCAAAATTTCTTAAATGTTTCATATTTTGTTAACCGATTTTACATATATATTAAAATTCATAAGTTGTCCTTTTACTATATTGAATCTAAACACTAAATCAGTGTATATATGTTCTGTGTTATTAAAACAATAAATATTACAATTTGAAATATTTGTTAGTTCAAAATTAAGATAACTAACAAGTTCCTTATACATATCTTCAATAATCTTAATTTTATAAGATATAACTACACGATCTAATTTTGGTATATTATTTTCTTCATACAATAATTTATATACTTCTTGTTTTACATTATTAAATAATAATTCGAATGTAAACATTGTAACATTTGTGAAAGACTTTATATTTATTGTATTATCCTTTTTTGACGCCAATTTTCTTTCCTTTCTATTATGTGATTTGTTGCAAATAGCGCAATTCTTTGAACAAAACGGTAAGAAAGACATTGTTTAAGAGTTAATATATTATTATTTTTATTATAATGCGTATTATTTAGAGAAATGTTATATTAAAATAAAAATAATATTATATTATATTATATAAAT
>Ga0209355_1000507_pt1 | contig 23305 bp, 19 predicted proteins | sample LauGreSBDMM110SN_3_FD_187563 | JGI IMG/M metagenome (GOLD analysis project Ga0209355, IMG submission 187563) | Freshwater lake microbial communities from Lake Michigan, USA - Sp13.BD.MM110.SN (SPAdes) (version 2) | ecosystem: Environmental > Aquatic > Freshwater > Lake | place: Lake Michigan... | reverse complement strand
CAAAGTGGGGTATGTTTTTAAGGATAGACCGTTTCAGAGTATTGGTTTTCAAAATGCATTTAGCTCGCATCGGCAACAATCCTATTTTGGCCTGCGCACCTATAACATTACCCAAAAAAGTTATTACTCTAATGCCGTGTTTAGTTCCATTATTCGCAATACAATGCATAAATTTACAACAGGCCTAAACCTCCAATTTGACGAGTATCAGGAAAATTTTGCAGGCACATCTTACCCCAAATCGATACTGGATGTAGGCACTTATTTTGAATACACGTTTGATAACGCAGATAATTTTAGTTTGGTTGCTGGCGGCCGTGTAGATATGCATTCGAGTATGGGAACTTTTGTTACTCCCCGTCTTCATGTGCGTTATAATCCTTGGCCTTTTGGCGTGTTGCGCATTTCGGCAGGACAGGGCAGAAGGTTGGCCGCTGTGTTTGCCGAAAATCAAAATTTGATGGCCAGTTCGCGTGAGTTTGTGATTGAAAATGGGGGAGGTAATCGCTATGGCTTGCATCCCGAAAAGGCATGGAATTATGGGTTTAGTTTTTTGCAGAAGTTTCGAATTGGCATCAAAAATGCCGAGATTGGATTTGATGCCTACCGCACCGATTTTCAAAACCAAGTGGTGGTTGATTTGTATCAAGGCCCACAACAAGTGCAGTTTTATGATTTGAAAGGAGTCTCATTTGCCAACAGCTTTCAACTCGATTTTAATTTTGAACCCCTGCACCAGCTGTACTTTAGAACGGCCTATAAGTATTATGACATTCAAACTGATTACCGCTGGGAAAGGAAAGCCAAACCCTTACAGGCCAAGCATCGCCTTTTTGAAAATATTGCCTACGAAACACAACCCACATCAAAAGACCGGCAATGGAAATTTGATCTCACCTTCAATTGGTTGGGCGCACAACTGCTTCCGTATACCGTATCGAATGCGGGCTCAGATCAATTCCCTGCAGAATCAACACCGTATACGCTTGCTAATATGCAATGTACCCGTATTTTTGGAAAGCAATTTGAGGTGTATGTAGGCGGTGAGAATTTGACCAATTACCGCCAACCCAAAGCCATTTTAGGGGCTAATGATCCGTTTGGAGTTGTTTTTGATGCCTCGATTGTATATGCGCCGGTTTTTGGCAGTATGTATTATGCGGGTTTGAGGTATAAATTAAATTGAAAGATTGAAAGATTGAAAGATTGAAAGATTGAAAGATTGAAAGATTTGTTCCAGATGTCGGGTAATGAATCAGTAAAAATTACATTGATTTTTCAAATTTCTTTAATCTGTGTTGCTAAACAATTTCCTATTTTTTTGCTTTGTTTTTTTGAACGCAGATGGATATAATTTTAAAAAATGAAAAAATGAAAAAAGTAATGCTATTCGTAATCCTACTTGGATGCACATTCTTGGCGCAGAGCCAAACAAAAAATAAAAATGCCAAACACACCTTTGAGGTGAATGGCAATTGTGATCAATGCCAAAAGCGCATTCAAAAAGCGGCTTTTTCGGTTACTGGGGTGAAGATGGCCATGTGGGATATTGAAACCCACCAGATGACGGTGCTTATCAATGAGGAAAAATGTGAATTATTGGCTGTAAAACAAGCCATAGCCAATGTGGGGCATGACTCTGATGAGGTAAAAGCGCCCGACGAAGTCTATAAAAATTTGCACGGCTGTTGTTTGTATGAACGCACTCCTTAAGCGTTAAGAAAACGATAAACTAATTGAATTGGGTTGTGAGCAATAGGATTTATCCCTATTTTCACGCTCTCAAAAAAACAACTATGACAAATTTTGATTGGACGCAATTACTAAACCCTGAATTTTACATTACCATGGAAATTGCAGGTTACCAATTGGGCTTGTACATCGTTTTGTTTATTGTCTTTGCAGAAACGGGTTTGTTTGCCGGTTTCTTTTTACCAGGGGATAGCCTGTTGTTTTTGTCGGGAATTTATTGTGCGAGTTTGGTGCAAAATGTGGTAACTATCGACAATGATATCATCAATGTAATTCTACTGGCTTCGTCGGTTGCTGTAGCCGGAATTTTGGGGAATATGGTAGGGTATTGGTTTGGTGCCAAAAGCGGGTATTACCTATTTAAGAAAGAAGACACGTTTTGGTTCAAGAAAAAATACCTGGTGCAGTCCAAAGATTTTTTTGAAAAATATGGTGGAAAAGCTATTATTTTCGCTCGTTTTTTACCCATATTTAGAACGTTTGCTCCCATCGTAGCCGGAATTGTCACCATGGACAAAAAGAAATTTATGTTCTTCAACATCGTGAGTTCGTTCTTGTGGTCGTTTGTGCTAATCTTTTCCGGGCATTATTTATATGGCGTTTTCTTAGAAAAAGGAATTAATCTGAAGGAGCACATTGAGCTCATCGTGATTGTTATCATACTTATTTCGACTTTGCCTGTTATCCTGAAATTAGTCAAAAAGAAAGTGAAATTATAAAAACAAAAATCCCGTCTACTGACGGGATTTTTTTATTCTAGGAAGTTCAGAAAGATTACATCATTCCGGGCATTCCGCCACCCATTGGCATTCCGCCTGCAGGGCCATCTTCTTTGATGTCTACCAAAGCACATTCGGTTGTTAGGATCATCCCGGCTACAGAAGCGGCATTTTCTAAGGCCACACGGGTTACTTTTTTAGGATCAATAATACCCGCTTTCAGCATGTCTACATATTCGTCTGTTTTGGCATTGTACCCAAAATCACCTTTTCCTTCGGCTACTTTGGCTACCACAACTGATCCTTCTAGACCAGCATTTTCTACGATGGTACGCAACGGCGCTTCAACAGCTCTCGAAATAATTTGAATTCCGGTAGCTTCGTCGGCGTTGATTGATTTTAGCGAAGACAAACTGGCTTTTGCACGCAGCAAGGCTACACCGCCACCGGCTACAATACCTTCTTCTACAGCCGCGCGTGTGGCGTGAAGGGCATCGTCAACACGGTCTTTTTTCTCTTTCATCTCTACTTCAGAGGCTGCTCCAACATATAAAACGGCTACTCCGCCAGCCAATTTAGCCAAACGTTCTTGCAATTTTTCTTTGTCGTATTCGGAGGTGGTGGCCTCCATCTGACCTTTTATTTGATTCACGCGATTTTTGATCATATCGGCATCACCCGATCCACTTACAATTGTCGTGTTGTCTTTGTCAATGCTCACGCGTTTGGCAGTTCCCAACATGTCAATAGTTGTATTTTCTAGTGTATATCCGCGCTCTTCCGAGATCACAGTACCGCCGGTTAGGATGGCTATATCTTCTAACATTGCTTTTCTGCGGTCACCAAAACCAGGTGCTTTTACTGCGGCGATTTTTAAGGCACCACGTAATTTATTAACCACCAAGGTAGAAAGGGCTTCGCCATCTACATCTTCGGCAATAATTAACAACGGTTTTCCAGATTGTGCTACCGGCTCCAATACCGGAAGTAATTCTTTTAATGAAGAAACTTTTTTGTCATACAACAAAATGTATGGGCTCTCCAATTCTACTTCCATTTTTTCAGGATTGGTCACAAAATAAGGAGACAAATAACCGCGGTCAAATTGCATGCCTTCTACTACATCTACATAGGTATCTGTACCTTTGGCTTCTTCAACCGTAATAACACCTTCTTTTCCTACTTTGGCAAATGCAGTAGCGATCAATTCGCCAATCACGTCGTCGTTGTTGGCCGAAATCGAAGCAATTTGTTTGATTTTCTCCGAGTCACTGCCCACTACTTTGGCTTGTTTGGTCAAGTCGGCTACAATACACTCAACTGCTTTGTCAATTCCGCGTTTCAAATCCATCGGGTTGGCACCAGCAGCCACATTTTTAAGGCCTTCTTTTACGATGGCTTGGGCTAATACAGTTGCCGTAGTCGTTCCGTCACCCGCTAAATCATTGGTTTTGGAAGCAACTTCTTTTACCATTTGCGCGCCCATATTTTCTAGTGGATCACTCAATTCAATTTCTTTGGCTACCGTTACCCCGTCTTTGGTTACTGTGGGTCCGCCAAATGATTTTCCAATAATTACATTACGACCTTTAGGTCCCAAGGTTACTTTTACTGCATTGGCTAATGCATCCACGCCACGTTTTAATCCGTCGCGTGCTTCAATGTCAAATTTTATCTCTTTTGCCATGGTATACCTGTTTTACTAAATTTAAAATTAAATGATTGCTAAAATATCGTCTTCCCGCATAATTAGGTAGTCGGTTCCGTCGAGTTTCAATTCGGTTCCAGCGTATTTGCCATACAAAACGGTATCGCCCACTTTTACCGTCATGGTATGGTCTTTTTTGCCATTGCCTACAGCAACAACTGTTCCTTTTTGTGGTTTTTCTTTTGCAGTATCGGGTATAAAAATCCCTGATGCAGTTTGAGTTTCGGCTGCTACAGGTTCAATGAGCACGCGATCTGAAAGGGGTTTAATTTGTAATGCCATAATAAAATTAATTTGGTTACTTGTTTATCGTACTCACTACTTGTCACAAATTGTGCCAAGGGAGGTAAACTGACAATTTTGCTTAAAAAAAATGCCAGCATTGTCAGGCTGGCATTTGTGTATGTGATTCGGTTTTATTTTTGAGCTGGCGCAGCCGGAGTAACAGGTGCTGGCGCAGCAGGTGCAACAGGTGCAGCTGCTTTTGGCGCAGCAGTTTTTGGTGCATTTGCATCAATTTTATCCATGATTTTAGAATCATTATCGCTCAATGAACCGGTAAAGCTTAGGCTAGATAACAAGATCAATAGAATTAAAATCGCAGCCAACGTCCAAGTACTTTTGTCTAAAAAGTCAGTTGTTTTTTGAACGCCACCCATCATTTGTGATCCGCCTAATGACGAAGACAAACCGCCTCCTTTAGGGTTTTGTACCATAATGACAATGATTAATAAAAAACAAACGATAGTGATTAAAACTAAAAAAATCGAAAATGTATTCATGACGTACTCGTGTTTATTGTAATTCTTTTATTTGTAAAATTCGGTCTGCAAAGAAACTACTTTTTTCTGGATATTTCAAAATTAATATTTCATACGCTTGGATCGCTTTTTGGTATTTTTTTTGCTCCAAGTAGACCTTGGCCAAGGTTTCGGTCATCAAAAACGAAGGGTCTTCTGGTTTTTCAACTGCTTGAATTAAAATTTCCTTTTGCGGATTGACGGGTGGTATTTTTGGGTTTAACTCAATAAATTTATCTATCAGGCCCAACTTTGAATCTAAGTTTGCAGAAGCAGTGGCGTGGTCTTCTCGAACGATCGGCTGAATTTTTGCCAGTTGCAACCATTCCTGAAACGAATGTTTTTCGTTAGCTGAAAATCCCAACGGAGAACCAATTGCAATTGACTCTGGTTTGGTTTCGCTTTCCGTTTGTAGGGGATTCACCTTGGGCTCAGCAGTTGCAATCGAGGTGAGTATCGAACTTTCTAAGGTGTTTTCTTTAATGGTAAGCGTCGGAATTACTTCTTCGCTGTCTTTTACATCAATAGCCAACAATTCAGCTGCTTTTTGGTCAAACAGTTGCCGTTGAACTGCCGTAAAGGTGTTCGAGGTAATAAAATCAAACAGTACCGCCCGATCAGTAGAACAGGCCGCAGTGTTTTTGAGTTGCTGGTTGTATTTAAAACTGCTTTGGTTGTAGAGGCCTTTCAAGTACAAGGCGCGGGCACTCTGAAAATACGGAAATTCCTGTACAATTTGCTCCAAGGATTCGGTATGCTTGTCTTGAACAGCATTCGGCTTGTTGAGTAAATAGGAAAATTCAGTTGCGTTCACAGGGTTTGGGTTAGATTACCATTTTGCCAACGACTCATTAAAGACGTCTTGGGTAATGCGTTCAAAAATTTCATCCAAGCCCGAACTCAATTTAGAGCCCACCAATTGGTCCGTTCCGGCATAATCATAGAAAAACGAAAACCGTTTCTCAAAATTATCGCTCTCTTTGTTTTTATTGGTAAAGCGCACATTAACCGAAATAGTCAATCGATTTTGCGCGGCGCGTTGGTCGGCGGTGGCTGTAGTCGGGCTAATGCGGTAATCGACAATTTCTCCTTCATATACCAAATCGGCTCCCGAACTGCTGAGGTTTAAACTGGTTTGATTTTGAATCAGATTTTGCAAACGTTGGGTAAAGGTGCGCTCTATTCCGGGCTCAATCAAAGCGGCATTGTTTTGAAAATAATTAACCTGAAAGGTGCTGGCATCAATTTTCCCGGTACCCGTAAAATTATATACCGAGCAGCTGTTGCTGATCGAGATAAGCAGGAACAATCCAATACAAGTAAGGCTAAATTTCATTTTACGGATTAAAAAGTCAAAGATATTCTTTTTCGGCTTAGTTGTTTTCATAAATTCAATGGGACAATTACAAATCAAATTGCTTGATTTTACGGTACAAGGTGCGTTCTGAAATGCCCAATTCATCGGCAGCAGCCTTCCGTTTGCCTTTGTTTTTTTCTAACGATTTTTTGATGAGCTCTATTTCTTTTTGTTCGAGCTTGAGTACTTCTTCCTCTTCGATGGTTTCGGCCAAAAGATAATTGTCGTCGGTATCGTCAAAATGAGACGTGCTGTTTTGCTTCGCCATTACTTCTGTTCTAGGCGATTCTTCAAAACTAATTTCACTCTCAACCGATTGACTTCCGTATATTTTTTGAATTAAGTTGGGGTTGATGTCTTGTGCTTTTGACGCTCCATTTTTCATCAATTCTAGGGTGAGTTTTTTCAAATCATTCAAGTCGCTTTTCATATCAAAAAGTACCTTATATAATATATCGCGCTCGGTGCTGAAATCACTTTCCGATTTTTTATCTCGAATCACAGAGGGCAAATTGGATCCTTCGTGGGGCAAATAGGAGAGTAAAATTGCACCACTAATGTCGCGCTGGGTTTCCAATACCGACAGTTGTTCGGCCACATTGCGCAGCTGACGAATGTTTCCGGCCCAACGAAATTTTTGCAACACCGACACGGCGTGCTCGTCTAGTTTGAGGGGTGGCATTTTGTATTTGTGGGCAAAATCGGCGGCAAATTTCCGAAACAACAAATGAATGTCGTCTTTGCGTTCGCGCAAGGGAGGCAGCAATATTTCGACGGTGCTCAATCGGTAATACAAATCTTCTCGAAATTTTCCTTTGGCAATCGCATCGAGCAAATTCACGTTGGTGGCCGCCACAATGCGCACATTGGTTTTTTGTACTTGCGATGATCCTACCTTAATAAATTCCCCGTTTTCTAGTACACGCAACAAACGCACTTGGGTGGTGAGTGGCAATTCGCCCACTTCGTCCAAGAAAATGGTTCCGCCGTTGGCCACTTCAAAATAGCCTTCGCGGGTATTGGTGGCGCCCGTAAACGATCCTTTTTCGTGGCCAAATAATTCGCTGTCAATCGTGCCTTCGGGAATGGCTCCGCAGTTTACCGCGATATATTTGCCGTGTTTGCGGTGGGACAACGAATGGATGATCTTCGGAATGTTTTCTTTTCCAACCCCGCTTTCGCCTGACACCAACACACTAATATCGGTAGGGGCTACCTGGATTGCTTTTTCTATGGCGCGGTTGAGTTTTGGATCGTTTCCAATAATTTCAAATCGTTGCTTGATGGCCTGAACACTTTCCATAATCCGTTTTTTAGTTCATTGAGGAATAATCAACCGCTTTGCCTAGTAGGGTTCCGCTGGTGCAAGCGGTAATTTGCACGTGTACAAACTCCCCAACTTGGTAGTTTTCTTTGGGAAAAACTACTACCAAATTTTGTGAATTGCGTCCCGCCCAATCGGCTGCTGATTTTTTGGATTCTTTTTCGATCAACACTTCTACTGTTTTGCCTACAAACTCCTGGGTTCTGAACGCGCTGTGGGTGCGTTGTAAATCGACAATTTCTTGTAAGCGGCGCAATTTGGTTTCTTCGGGCACGTCGTCTTCCATTTTTCTGCCTGCCAAAGTTCCTGGTCGTTCTGAATAGGCATACATATACCCAAAGCTGTATTTCACTTCGTCCATCAAACTCAGCGTATCTTGGTGATCGGCTTCGGTTTCTGAAGGGAATCCAGAAATCATATCTTGGGTGATGCTGCAATTGGGAATGATTTCGTGTATTTTGGCTATCAAATTCAGGTATTGTTCACGTGTATGCAAGCGATTCATTTCTTTCAAAATGCGGTCGCTGCCCGACTGAACCGGCAGGTGAATGTGCTTGCAAATATTAGGATATTGGGCAATTATATGCAAAACGGGTTCGTGCATGTCCTGCGGATTCGAAGTCGAAAAACGCACCCGCATCTTCGGGAATGTAGTGGCTACCAATGCTAGCAAATGGTCAAAAGTAACCGCAGTTGCTTTTTGCATGTCACTGGCTTTGTCAAAATCTTTTTTTAATCCGCCGCCATACCACAAATAACTGTCTACGTTTTGACCCAATAAGGTAATTTCTTTGTAACCCGTCTCCCAAAGTTGTTTAATTTCGGCCAAGATACTTTGCGGTTCCCGGCTGCGTTCGCGTCCGCGGGTAAAGGGCACCACGCAAAAGGTGCACATGTTGTCACAGCCTCGCGTGATGGATACAAAAGCCGAAACACCATTGGTATTGAGCCGCACCGGGGAGATGTCGCCGTAGGTTTCTTCTTTAGAAAGCAGCACATTTATCGCGTCTCTGCCGTCTTCTACTTCTTGTAATAAGTTGGGTAAATCTTTGTAGGCGTCGGGGCCTACAACCAGGTCTACTATTTTTTCTTCTTCTAAAAATTGATTCTTTAATCGCTCGGCCATGCAGCCCAATACGCCCACTTTCATGCCCGGATTTACGGTGCGTTTCACCGCATTGTATTTTTCCAAGCGCTTGCGCACGGTTTGTTCGGCCTTGTCGCGTATGGAGCAGGTGTTCACCAAAACCAAATCGGCTTCCTCCATAATTTGAGTGGTGTTGTATCCGTTATCAGACAAAATCGAAGCGACGATTTCGCTGTCCGAAAAATTCATGGCACAGCCGTAACTTTCTATGTATAGCTTTTTGGTGTTGTGCGCTTTGGCAGGCAACACAAATTGAGTACCTTGTTTGTGTTCTTCTATTGTTTTGTCCATGGGTAATGTAAACATCATTCAATCCGGACGCAAATATAATGCAATTCACGTAATTCTGACAAGTTGTCAGTCAATCAAGCGGTCAATTTTCTTAGACACGAACTTGGTTGTTGGGAATCAATATAAAATAGGAGCAGTTGTGTCTATTTTTTGGGGTTGGAATTGCTGTTTGAAAAAAACTACTACTTTTGCGGCTCAAACAAATCCAAAGATGGCAAAGAATTTAGTGATAGTGGAGTCGCCTGCTAAGGCAAAAACAATCGAGAAATTTTTAGGTAGCGATTTCCAAGTGGAGTCGAGCTATGGCCACATTGCCGATTTGCCTTCTAAGGAAATTGGGGTAGATGTACTCAACGGATTTAAACCCAAATACGAAGTCTCCGCCGACAAAAAAGCCTTGGTCAGTAAACTCAAAACCTTAGCCAAAAACGCCGAAATGGTTTGGTTGGCATCCGATGAGGACCGTGAAGGAGAAGCCATTTCTTGGCATTTGGCCGAAGAATTAAAATTAGACAAAGCCAAAACCAAACGAATAGTTTTTCATGAGATTACCAAAACGGCCATTTTGAAAGCCATTGATAATCCCCGAGAAATAGATTATAATTTGGTGAATGCCCAACAAGCTCGTCGCGTCTTAGACCGATTGGTGGGCTACGAATTATCGCCTGTGTTGTGGCGAAAAGTTAGAGGAGGTTTGTCAGCCGGTCGCGTGCAATCGGTTTCGGTGCGATTGATCGTGGAACGGGAGCGCGAAATTCAAGAATTCAAACCCGTAGCGTCTTATAGTGTGGTGGGCGAATTTGGCACGGCAAACGGAAAAACACTGAAAGCCAAATTGGCCAAAAATTTCAACACCAAAGCAGAAGCCACCGATTTTTTACAGAAAAACATAAACTCCAGCTATACCGTTAGTGATTTAGAAACTAAGCCGGCCAAAAAATCACCAGCTGCTCCCTTTACCACGTCGACCTTGCAACAAGAGGCGGCTCGAAAATTGTATTTGCCCGTAGGCATCACCATGCAATTGGCGCAACGATTATATGAAGCGGGGTTGATAACGTACATGAGAACCGACAGTGTGAATCTCTCCAAAGAAGCTTCAGATGCCGCACAGGCTGAAATTATCCGATCATACGGGAAAGAATTTAGCAAGCCGAGAACTTTTGCCAATAGAAGTAAAGGCGCACAAGAAGCACACGAGGCCATTCGTCCCACCGACATGTCGCGACATACCGTAAATGTAGATCGCGATCAAGCTCGATTGTATGATTTGATTTGGAAACGCACCTTGGCCTCGCAAATGAGTGAAGCCGAATTGGAACGCACGCAGTTGAAAATTGCGGCGTCCAACCACTCGGAATTGTTTACCGCAGCCGGTGAAGTGTTGCTTTTTGAAGGATTTTTAAAAGTATACTTAGAAGGAAACGACGACGACGACGAGGAACAAGAAGGGATGTTGCCCGCCTTGAAAGTAAACGAAGCGCTGGCGCAAAATTACATTACTGCAACCGAACGTTACACCAGAGCAGCAGCACGTTATACAGAGGCCTCTTTGGTGAAGAAATTGGAAGAGTTAGGCATCGGCCGACCCTCAACCTATGCGCCGACTATTTCTACCATTATTAGTAGAAATTATGTAGAGAAAGGAAACTTAGAAGGGCACGAACGCAAGTATACCCAATTGACTTTACAGGCCAATGCAATTCAGGAGCAATTGCTCAAAGAAAATACCGGATCAGATAAAGGCAAATTGGTGCCAACCGATATCGGAACCATTGTGACCGACTTTTTGGTGAAGAACTTCAGTACTATTTTAGATTATCACTTTACAGCCAAGGTAGAACAGGACTTTGATGAAATCGCCGAGGGCAATGTAAATTGGTCCAAGATGATGCAGGAGTTTTACGATAAATTCCATCCGAATGTACAAGATGTCGAGGCCAATGCCGAGCGCGAAAGCGGCGAACGTATTTTGGGCGTTGATCCTGTTTCGGGCAGACCCGTGAGTGTGCGTTTGGGTAAATTTGGTCCGATGGTGCAAATTGGCGATGCCGAAGCCGAGGACAAAAAATTTGCCAGTTTGATGAACGACCAAAACATTGGTACCATTAGCTTGGAAGAAGCCTTACAATTGTTTTTATTGCCCAAGAATTTAGGCGAATACAAAGGCGAGGTGATCGAAGTGAATAACGGTCGATATGGCCCATACGTGAAATTTGGCACACAATTCATCTCGTTGCCGCGCGGGGAAGACCCGATGAGTATAACGCTAGAAAGAGCACAAGAAATTATAGACGAGAAAGCCAAAGCTGATGCGCCAATTGGAATGTTTCAAAACGAACCCGTACAAAAAGGAGTAGGCCGATTTGGGCCCTTTATCAAATGGAACAGCATGTTCATCAACGTGAATAAAAAGTACAATTTTGACCAGTTGACGCAGGATGATATCAATCAATTAATCGAAGAGAAACTGCAAAAAGAGGTCGATAAGGTTTTGCATCACTGGAAAGCTGAAGGAATTGTGGTTGAAAAAGCCCGTTGGGGAAGATCGGTTATCTTGAAAGGAAAACTCAAAATTGAATTGAGCAAAGACGTGGATGCGGCTAATCTTACTTTGGCACAAGTAGAAGAAATTATCGCCAAAAAGACGCCTGCAAAAAAATCACCAGCCAAGAAATCACCAGCCAAAAAAGCAGTAGCTAAAAAATCAACTCCAAAGAAAAACTAACGTGGACTCTACTTTTTTGACCCCTGTTTCGGCAGCAGTATTAGCATACGTAGACCAGTTGACACCGCAGCATTTGGGGTCTACCGTGGCGTTGCATACAGCCTATGATTTTCCGGCCCTCGATCAGGTAAAAGTAGCGCTGATTGGCGTAAATGAAACGCGAGGCAGCAAACAGGTTGATTCTAATGATTTAGATGAAATTCGCAAAGCCATGTATGGGTTGTTTTCAGGAAATTGGAACTTGACTATTGCCGATTTGGGCGATATTAAATCGGGGGAAACGATTGAAGATACTTATTTTGCTCTGCAACAATTGGCAAAATCGTTGCTTAAAAATAATTGCATTCCTTTAATTATTGGCGGTTCGCAAGATTTAACCTATCCATTGTATCGGGCCTATGACGGGCTGGAGCAAATGGTTAATTTGGTTGCCATTGACAGCAAATTTGATTTTGGCAAAGAAAAAGATCCGCTCACGGCCGATTCCTATTTGACCAAAATTATCATTGACGAGCCCAACAATTTGTTTAATTTCAGCAACATTGGATACCAAACGTATTACAACTCGCAAGAAGAAATAGATTTGGTCGAAAAATTGTTTTTTGATGCCTATCGATTGGGAGACATTTCAAACAACGTATTATTTGCAGAGCCTGTATTTAGGGATGCTGATTGTGTGAGCTTGGATTTGAATGCAGTAAAGTCAGCAGATTCGGGTAATTTTACTGTTTTTAGTCCCAATGGATTTAGCGGTAAAGAAATTTGTACGTTGGCACGTTATGCCGGAATTAGTGATAAAGTGAGTTCGTTTGGCGTCTTTAATCAAAATGGCACAAGCCATGAAGCGGTGCTAATAGCTCAAATTTGTTGGTATTTTATAGAAGGAGTACAGCACAGATCAAACGAATATCCTTTTGGCAGCAAAGAAAATTATATTAAATATATTGTGCCTTTAGAAGGAGAAGAATTGGTTTTTTATAAAAGCAACAAAACGGAACGCTGGTGGATTGAGATTCCCTATTTGAGTTCAAGCAATACTAAACTCAAAAAAAGCACGTTGTTACCCTGTTCAAACGAAGAGTATATCGCTGCTTGTGGGAATGAAATACCCGAACGCTGGTGGAAAGCGCAACGTAAGAATATGATATAGTAAGTCAGCTATAAAAGAAATAATATTCCTACAAAATAGTAAAAATATACACTTAATCGACGTTAAGTGTATTTTAACGGCATTTTTTATTGAAAATTCAACTGGGTTTCTATTTTTGTTTTCTAAAATAAATTTCTAGGATTTAATTGTTTTTTTAAAAAATAATAAATAGGTTTACGGCCTCAAAAATTGAATACACACATAACCCAAATTTATATGAAGAAATTCATTGTTTTTACAGTATTTTCAGCGCTTTTAGTAGGCTGTGGAGGATCAAGTGACAAAGGAGAATTAGTAGGAGTTAAAGGAAAAAAATGGTTTCCTGAAAAACCGCTTGGTATGTCATTGATTCCTGGTGGAGCTTTTATTATGGGTAAATCTGATGATGATTTGGCTAATATTCAAGATGCACCAACCAAAACAGTTACCGTGCGTTCTTTTTATATGGACGAAACAGAAATTACAAATAGTGAGTACCGTGAATTTGTAGAATGGGTTAAAGATTCAACTATTCGGGTTCGTTTGGCCATCTTAGCTGATGAGTTAGGCGGAGGTGCCCCTGCTGCAGGTGGTGCTGCAGGAGCTACTGGCGGTGCAAAAGCAGCCAAAGGAAGTAAGGGTGGTGGAACTATTGACAACTTTAAATTCAATGACACAGATCCAGCTAAAATGACGGCTTACGATAAATATATGTATGAGAACTATTACAGTGTGGGTACTGAAGAAGATCCTTATGCAGGTAGAAAATTAAATAGAAAAGTAAAATTAATTAAAGACACATCAAAATACCCTGACGAATATTACACAGAAGTTATGGATTCGATGTATATTCCTATGGCTGAAGCCTACAACGGATTGCGTACGATTGATGTGAGCAAATTGAAGTTCCGATATTCTTGGATGGACATTCAAGCCGCTGCCAAAGCGAAAGCAGGAAAGCGTAAAGATTTTATTCGTACCGAAACCCGTCCTGTTTATCCTGACACTACCGTTTGGATTAAAGATTTCGCCTATTCTTACAACGACCCAATGCACAATGATTATTTGTGGCACCAAGCCTACTCAGAATATCCTGTAGTGGGAGTAAATTGGCACCAAGCAAAAGCATTTTGTGCCTGGAGAACCTTAAAGAAAAATGCTTACATTAAATCAAAGAAAAGCGGAAGAGATTTAATCAATGCATTCCGTTTGCCTACAGAAGCAGAGTGGGAATATTCTGCTCGTGGTGGTCTTCAATCCGGAACGTATCCTTGGGGAGGTCCGTATGCCAAAAACGACAGAGGTTGTTTCTTGGCTAATTTCAAACCAAATCGAGGTGATTATGCTGCTGATCAAGCATTATATACAGTAGAAGCCAAATCTTATGAGCCTAATGGATACAATTTGTATAACATGGCCGGAAACGTTTCTGAATGGACCGACACGTCCTATGATGCAGGAGCTTATGAGTATGTATCTTCGATGAATCCAAATGTTCCAGATATGAAAAACATGCGCAAAGTAGTGCGTGGTGGTTCATGGAAAGATGTTGCCTACTTCTTACAAGTAAGCACACGTGACTTCGAATACGCAGATACGTCTCGCAGTTATATCGGATTCAGAACAGTTCAAGATTATATGGGAACTTCGGTAACCGGAAACGCAAAAAAGTAATTTAACCAACTATTTATATCAACTTAACTTAACTAAATTTTTTTATTATGGCATTTTTAAGCAAAAAAGCAATGAATTTCGCTTACGGTATGGGAGCGGCAGTAGTAATCATTGGAGCACTATTTAAATTGATGCACTGGCCTGGAGCAAGCCCGATGTTGATCATTGGTCTTGGAACTGAGGCTTTGATTTTTGGACTTTCTGCTTTTGATCCAGTTGATACAGAATTGGACTGGACTTTAGTATATCCTGAATTATCAGGTGGTGAAGCCCAAAAGAAAGGCGCAAAATCAGAAGAGGCGAAAGACGCACAAGGTTTGTTGTCTCAAAAATTAGATGCCATGTTAAAAGAAGCCAAAATTGATGGCGAATTAATGGCTAGTTTAGGAAACAGCATTAAAAACTTTGAATCGGCTGCAAAAGGAATCTCTCCAACTGTAGATTCAATTGCATCAACTCAAAAATACAGCGAAGAATTGACATTGGCAGCTACGCAAATGCAATCGTTGAATAGTTTATATAAAGTTCAATTGGAAAGTGCTTCTAGAAATGCACAAATCAATGACGAAGTTGCTGAAAACAACTTAAAATTAAAAGATCAAATGCAATCATTAACTTCAAACTTGTCTTCATTGAACAATGTTTATGGAGGAATGTTATCTGCTATGAGCAACAAAGGGAACTAGTATCTTCCTACATTTTTAATATATAAACTAAATTAATTAAGATAAAATGGCAGGAGGAAAATTAACCCCTAGACAGAAGATGATTAACCTGATGTATCTGGTTTTCATCGCTATGTTAGCATTAAATATGTCAAAAGAAGTATTATCTGCTTTTGGTATTTTAAATAATAAAATTGTTGAATCAAATGTAATCACGGACGCCAGAAATGAATCTTCATTCCAGCAGTTATCGCAGAAAGCAGCTGATCAACCAAAACAATACGGAGATAAGAAAGACAAAGTAGAGAAAATCAGAGCAATTTCTAAAGAATTCAATGATTACATCGAAGCAGTGAAAGCTGATTTCACCAAAGAATTCAAAAAAGACGAAAATGGTAATTTGCCATTTGAGGCGATGGATAAAGGTGATATGGTGGACGAAAAATGGTTTGAAGGAGATAAACCATCTAAAAAAGGAAAAGAATTTCTTGCAAAAATCGCTGATTTTGTTTCCAAAATCAAAGATGTTGGTGGAAGCTCAATTGCAGAAATTGAATTGAAGAAAATTCAAAATCGTTTTTCTACTACACCCGTATTTTCTAAAACTGAAAACAAAAAAATTGAGTGGATGGAGTACAATTACAAAGGGTTCCCTTTGATTGCAACCATCACCAAATTGTCTCAATTGCAAGCAGATATTAAAACTACAGAAAGCGACATCATCAACGGAATGTTTCAATCTGATCTTGTTGCTGCTGCCTCGTTAACGGCTTACCAACCAATTGTAGTGCCAGAGAAAACGGCATTCTTTCAAGGAGAAGCTGTAAAAGGAAAAATCATCTTAGGAAAATTTGATCCGAATTTGGTGGCTAAATCGGTTATTGTAAATGGTACTTCTGTTAAGGCTACAGCCGGACAAGCTGAATTTTCTTTCGGTGCAGGCAATGTTGGTGAACACGAAATTACCGGTTCATTTAATTTTGACGAAAACGGAAAAGTAATCAGTTTGCCTATCAAAGGAAACTATGTTGTAGTTCCTAAGCCAAATTCAGCTACTATATCTGCTGATAAAATGAATGTGGTTTACCGTGGAGTTACCAATCCTATGACGATATCATTTGCTGGTATTTCTGCAGATAAAGTTTCTGCTTCTGCTCCTGGATTGAGCTCAGCTGGAAAACCAGGATCATACAAAATGAATCCAGGTTCAGGTACCGAAGTAGCGATTAATGTTACAGGAACTTTGCCTGATGACTCTAAAGTATCAGACAAAAAAATATTCCGTATCAAAAGCATTCCAGCTCCAACCGGATGTATTGGTGGTGAATATGGAGTAGTAAAAGGTGCTAAATCACGTTTGGAAGTTTCTCAAATTACAGCTAAAATGTTGGACTTCGATTTTGAAGTAAAATTAAGAGTTACAGGATTTAGCCTTAAAGTTGCTGGTCAAGCTACAGTAGTAGTTTCTGGTGATCGTGTAAATGCACAATGTAAAGCTGCTTTAGCTAAAGCAGGACGTGGAGATCAGGTAACTATCTCTGACATTAAAACCAAATTAGAAGGTTCTGATATTTTGTTATCAAGAACGGCTGTGGTTATTTATGAAATACAATAATTTAAGTTAACCTACCTACTTAAATAACTTATAAGTATAAGACAATGATAAAAAATGTAATAATTGCCAGTTTGTTTTTCTGTGGAAGTGTTGCTGTGGCACAATCCAATTTGTTAAACGCAAAAATTCCTTCAGAAATAGGTAAAAAATCACCTGCGCAACTCAATTCAGATAATGACAAGCCATTACCTTATGGGTATGTTCATGATCGTGATGTGTTAATGGGAAAAACAACTTGGGAAATTATCGACTTAGATGAGCGTATTAATTTTCCGTTGTATTACCCGATTGATACGTCAAATATTGGTAAAGACAGAAGATCATTGTTCGATGTATTATTGAAAGGTATTAAGTCTGGTAAGATAACAGAGGTATATACCGATAGTTACTTCAATACCAAAAAAACGTTCAAAGATATGAGTACATCATTTACTTATATTGATACTACGAATGCTGGTAAAGAAGAAATAAATAACTACCCAGAAGATTATAAATCTGGTGCTAAGGTGCTAGATCCTCAGTATATCAACAAAAAAGAATTAGGAGCTATTGATGTTGCTAATTATAAGATTAAAGGTTTTTGGTATTTTGACAAACGTCAAAGCGAATTGAAATACCGTTTAATTGGAATTTGTCCAGTTTCTCCTGAAGCCAAAGAAATTGGTGCAGAAAACCAAGATTTCATTGAATTGTTTTGGGTTTATTTTCCGGCAGTTCGAGATATCTTGCACGTTGCCAAGGCCTTCAATAATCGTAATTCAGCGATGCCTGTTACCTTTGATGATTTGTTGAATTCAAGACGTTTCAATGGAGAAATATACAAAGAAGAAAATGTATACGGTGACCGTGAAATTGCTGAATACATGAGAGAAAATTCTCAAATGCAATTAATTGAATCAGAACGCGTGAAAGATAAAATCCGTGATTTTGAACAAGATATGTGGAATTACTAAGTGTTCCTAGATTAATTATTAATCAACTCCTATCAATTTGGTAGGAGTTTTTTATTTCATATGGTAGATTACCTAATAGTTGGCGCTGGCCTAGCCGGCATTTCTTTTGCTGAAACACTCTTGCAACAGCAGAAAACCTTTGTTGTGATTGATTCGCCCATTACTAATTCTTCGCGAGTGGCTGGCGGATTGTATAATCCGGTTGTGTTGAAACGATTTACCTTAATTTGGGAAGCTGAGGAACAACTCGAGGTATTGAGCTCATTTTACGCCTCTATTGAGCATCGCTTGGGCGAACAATTTGATTATAAACTTCCAGTACTACGCAAATTTACTTCGGTTGAAGAGCAAAACAATTGGTTTATTGCTGCAGATAAAAGAGGTCTTGATGCATACCTGTCCACTACTTTACATTTAGCTACCTATCACGGAGTTGATTCACCTTTTAATTTTGGTGAGGTTTTGCACACGGGCTATGTTGATGTCGCCAAGTTAGTTGAGCAGTACCAGCATTATTTGAATCAGCACAATTACTTTCTCCAAGAGAAATTTATACACGCAGAGCTGCAATTGAATGCGCATTCTATTGCGTATCACGGCATAGAGGCAAAACATATTGTATTTGCCGAAGGCTTCGCTATGCATGAAAACCCGTGGTTTAATGAGTTGCCTTTAGATGGAGTAAAAGGAGAATTACTGCTCATACATGCACCTTCCTTACAACTGGATAAGATTCTAAATTCAGCCGTATTTATTTTGCCTTTAGGAAATGGCCTATTTAAAGTGGGCGCCACCTACAATTGGTCTGATAAATCTGCTAATCCTACCCAAGAAGGGAAAACAGAATTAATACAAAAACTAAAAGAAGTTCTGCAATGTGAATTTGAGGTGGTCGATCATTTTGCGGGTATACGACCTACGGTTAAAGATCGTAAGCCGCTTTTGGGCACACATGAAACACACAGTCGATTACATCTTTTAAATGGCTTAGGCACAAGGGGAGTACTTTTAGGGCCCTACTTGGCCAAGTTGTTATACAATCATATAGAATACAATCAACCACTATCTATAGAAATAGATGTAAAACGCTATTCAAAAAAGAAATAGGTTATTTTTTTGTAGTAGGGTCGTAGGAAACAAACATATTGATGTAGATGTTTCTGGAAACGCGCAAAACTAGCGGATAGAAAACAACTAACGATCCAATTATTGCCGCAAAAGATTCTTTTAGGTTCAGTTTAATACATACGTACGCGATCACAAAAGCGGCTACTCCAAGCACAACATTTACCCCATAACTCACATACATGGCGCCATAAAAAAAGGAGGGTTCAATTTGGTATTTTAATCCACAATGGCTGCAATTTTCATGCATCTTCAGCACATTTCCCAAATGATACGGATTGGAATCAACATACATATTTTCATTTTGACATTTCGGACAACTTCCTGTTAAAATGCTATTTACTTTGGATCCTTTTTTTAACATTTGCAAAAATTTTCAACAAAGGTACTTTTACAATTCCTACTCTAGGTAACATTTAACACAATTATGCTCAATATCCACAATTTGTCGGTTTCTTTTGGAGGAACGTATTTATTTGAAGAGGTAACCTTTAGAATGGGCGCCGGCGATCGAGTAGGGCTAGTGGGAAAAAATGGCGCAGGAAAGTCAACCATGTTAAAAATTTTGGCGCGTGATTTACTTCCCGATTCAGGCAGTATCGCTACCGAAAAAGAAGTGCGCATTGGGTTTCTTCGTCAAGATATTGATTTCGAACAAGGACGCACCGTATTAGAAGAAGCCTATCAAGCCTTTACCGATATTAAAGAAGTAGAACGAAAATTAGAAGAAACCAATCATTTATTGGTTACGCGCACCGACTACGAAAGTGCCGAATATTCGCAAATTATCGAAGATTTGTCTGATTACACCCACCGATTTGAATTGCTTGGCGGGTACAATTATGTGGGTGATACCGAAAAAATCTTGCTGGGATTGGGTTTCAAACGCGAAGTGTTTAACGACCTCACCGAGACCTTTTCTGGCGGATGGCGCATGCGGATCGAATTGGCTAAACTGTTGTTGCAAGCCAACGACATTTTGTTGTTGGATGAGCCTACCAATCACTTGGATATCGAAAGTATCATTTGGCTCGAAAGTTTTTTGCGCAATTATCCGGGAGTCGTAGTAATCGTGTCGCACGATAAGATGTTTCTTGATAATGTAACCAACAGAACCATCGAAATTTCATTGGGTAAAGCCTATGATTTCAATAAACCCTATTCGCAGTATTTGGAATTGCGCCACGAGATTCGTGAGAAACAATTGGCTACCCAAAAAAATCAGCAAAAGAAAATAGAAGAGACCGAGAAGCTCATTGAGAAATTTAGAGCCAAAGCATCAAAGGCTTCTATGGCGCAGTCGTTGATCAAAAAATTGGACAAAGTAGAGCGCATAGAGGTCGATGAAGACGACAATTCGGTAATGAATATTTCGTTTCCTGTTTCGAAAGTGCCCGGAAAAGTAGTGATAGAAGCCGAAGATGTAACCAAAGCCTATGGCGAAAAAGTTATCTTAAAAGACATCAACCTCTTGGTCGAACGCGGCAGTAAGATTGCCTTTGTGGGCCAAAATGGGCAAGGGAAATCTACGTTTATCAAAGCTATCGTGCACGAATTTCAATTTCAAGGCCACATCAAATTGGGACACAATGTGCAGTTGGGCTATTTTGCCCAAAACCAAGCCGAATACTTGGATGGCGAAATTACTTTGTTGCAAACCATGGAAGACGCGGCAACCGATACCAATCGTTCGAAAGTGCGAGATATGTTGGGTTCGTTTTTATTTCGTGGGGACGATGTAGAGAAAAAAGTAAAAGTGCTTTCGGGAGGCGAACGCAACCGATTGGCTTTGTGTAAATTGTTGTTGCAGCCCATCAATGTATTGGTGATGGATGAGCCAACCAATCACTTGGACATCAAATCCAAAAACGTACTCAAAGCGGCTTTACAAAAATTTGAAGGCACTTTGTTGTTGGTTTCTCACGACCGTGATTTCTTGCAGGGCATGTCAAATATTGTCTACGAATTTAAAGACCAGCAAATCAAAGAATATTTGGGCGATGTCAATTTCTTTTTGGAGCAACGCAATCTAGAAAACATGCGTGAAGTAGAGAAAAAGGATGCGGTACAAAAAGCGCAACCACAAACTACATCAAAGGTTTCCTATGAAGATCAGAAAAAAGGTAAAGCCTTGCAAAATCGCCTCAGTAAAATAGAAAGCCAAATCAAGCAGTTGGAACGAGATATTCAACACGACGACAAAGCACTGGCTTCCAATTATGACAAACACATTGAAGACGCATCTTTTTTTATGGCCTACAACAAAAAGAAAAAAGAATTGGATCAGTTACTAAACGAGTGGGAAGTGGTTCAATTTGAAATAGAGGCGGCCCTTTAATTGTCTTTAAACGGATGGCGTTCGTACCATTTTATTTCCGGTTGCATGTAGGTAAAAATACGGTTCATAAAATGGTTCAAAATTGGGTTGCGGTGTTTAATGTACCCAAACATGGCAATTGCTTTTGCTCCAATTGAACTTTTAATTTCCAAGGCAGTACGGGCCAAAATGAGTTTCTTCGCTTTTGTTTTTATAGAAAAAGCCAGCATGTCATAGAGCATATTCAGGTACAGCATGTGGCTCTTCTGCACCTCTTCGTTATAGCCTAAAAAATAGGTGTCGATATCTTCCCCGTTTTTGATGAGCGTACAAAAGCCCACCAATTTTTCATTTTCAAAATAACCGTATAGGCAAAAAGCATCACCCAAATTTTCTTTTAAATCAGCAAAATGATTGGCATTCAAGAAAAAGGTATTGAAGGGTGCATTTTTTGCCACAGTAAAATACAACTCGTGAAGTGTTTGTTCGTGCCCTTGTATTTCAGCCAATTGCAAGGCTCTTCGGCTAATGTGTTCTGATTTTTTTCGCGCGCGTTTCCACTGATCCCGGTATTTTTTTTGCAGGGCATTTACATAATCTGCTTCATCATTCCAGTGCTCCGAAATAGTAAAAACCATATTGGGTTGGATGTAAAACTGATAGAACGAAGTAAACTGGTTTACAGATTCCAAATTGAATTCAGTGTAGTAAAAATCTTTTGCGAGTTGAATGTGAATGCCGATTCCTTCTGTTTTCAAGGTTTGCACCAACGTGTTCATGCCGCTGTTGAGCAGGTTAAACTGTTCATTAGCCGGAATATTTGCATTAAAAGTCCAGCCATTTTCTCCGGTGAGCATATTATTCCCTAGAATCAAAACATTAGAGGCCAGGTTGCGAAACACAAAATTGCGTAGCCAGGTTTTTACACACTGATCGCGTTCGCCAAACGAGCTCAATTTGAGTAAATCGAGGTATTGAGCAATCGCGATTCCAATTAATTTATCGGCTTGATAAAATCCCATAAAAAAACAGCACATATTGCTAGGTGCTGATTTTTTGGTTATTTCCAAATATGATTTGGTCAGGAAAACATTTTTGCCAGCCAACACATCCCAATTGGATGGAAGTTCTGACATCTGCCTGTATAGGACAATCCTCTGGGAAGAATTCACTTTTTTTTTGGCAAATATACTTTAATTCAGTGGCCAACCACAAATAATACCGCCCATTATCATGCAGCACACCACCCAATATCCGCCAGCAATTAAGGTATATTTAAAGCTGCGTTGTTCATACAATGCATTGGTTCCAATTATGGGTATAGCCATAAATAAACCGGCTATAAGTCCGTGTAAAGCTCCATGCTTGAAGGTGCGAAACGCATTGCCGTAATCGGCCATAAATTCACTGTAGGAGGCTTTAGCAATTGTAGGATCACCGCCAACCATACCGATTGCACCATACTGATGAATGGTGAGCATTTGCAGAATAAAGGCAACAAAAAAGGCATAAATAAAAGAGACACCCAGTGTTTTTATCAAGTTGCTTGCTTTTAAATCAGCATAGTTTAGGCCGGCTTCTTTCATCCAAATGCTCCCAAATACTTTTGGGTTGTACCAAATAAAACCAACAATAAGAGACGAAAATGCGGCAAGGATTAGAGATAAAAAATTAATGTCCATATTTATTTTTGTTATGGTTAATAATCAAATATACCTTATTTGTGCAAGAAATTGAATTTGTTACTAGTTTGTAGGTTAATTAGACCGACTTCAATTTTATAATTTTTGTAAGAAAAAACAAGTATAAAAATAAAATATTATGCATTTCATCGATTTTATTTGCTCATAGTCGATTGTGCGTATACTTTTACCCCGTAATAAAAACAAAGCATTTGTGTTGTCCCCAACAACCAGATGAATTAACAAACCCAAATAACCTACTCATGAAAAATAAAATTACACTATTCATTGCTTTGCTTGCGTCGGCTAGTCTTTTTGC
>Ga0209355_1000503_pt1 | contig 23386 bp, 39 predicted proteins | sample LauGreSBDMM110SN_3_FD_187563 | JGI IMG/M metagenome (GOLD analysis project Ga0209355, IMG submission 187563) | Freshwater lake microbial communities from Lake Michigan, USA - Sp13.BD.MM110.SN (SPAdes) (version 2) | ecosystem: Environmental > Aquatic > Freshwater > Lake | place: Lake Michigan... | reverse complement strand
ATGAAGATGAACTTCAAAGGTAAGAAGGGCGATGCGGTTCACATCCCTGCACCTACCCGTGGTTCAGCCAGCGCAAAAGCAGCATCTACTGCTGTTACTCTGATTGCCGATACTGAAACAGAGATTAAAGTGGACATTAACAAGCACTTTGAATATTCACGTTTCATTGAGGACATCGTTGAAGCACAAGCCCTGAACAGCTTGCGCCAGTTCTACACTGCTGACGCTGGCTATGCGCTTGCCAAGCAAGTAGACACTAGCTTGATCCAATTGGGTCGTGCGTTTAACGGTGCTACTGTCGGTACTAACGACTACGCAACTGCCACTGCGACTAGCAAAGCCTTCATCGGCGGTGATGGTACTACTGCTTACAACAGTTCTACATCCAATGCAAGCGCATTGACTGATGCTGCAATTCGCCGCACTATTCAGCGTTTGGATGACAACGATACTCCTATGGACAATCGCTTTTTCCTGATCCCTCCATCTAGCCGTAACACGCTGATGGGTCTTTCCCGTTATACGGAACAGGCTTTTGTGGGCAATGGCAATGCGATCCGCACTGGTGAAATCGGCAACTTGTATGGCATTCCTGTGTTCACATCTAGCAATGCTGATACTGGCGCTGGTAACAGCACTACTGATCGTATTTGCTTGATGGGTCACAAAGACGCTATGGTTCTGGTTGAGCAAATCGGTATCCGTTCACAAACACAGTACAAGCAGGACTACCTTGCCACTTTGTTTACATCGGACACTCTGTATGGCGTTGCCGCACTTCGTGCAGCCGCTACTACTGGTGCAGCTCTGTCTTCTAGCGCTTTTGCGTTGGCAGTGCCAGCCTAACCCCAAGCCCCCAGAAATGGGGGCATTATTTTTAAGGAGTTAGAAAATGGCTGCTGCAACCGCAATCACTGCTCGACAGGGCAACGACCAATTCCGTGGCGTTTTTAAAGACACATGGGTTGTAACTTGTACCTTAGACTCAGCTTCCGTAGCGGATCAAGCCGCTGGAACTGACACCGTAGCCGTACCTGGCGTTGTCTTGGGCGATATGATAATTGGGATGTCTGCTGGCGTTGACGAAGCGGGGCTTGTTCGCCGCGCTTATGTCTCTGCTGCTGGCACTGTCACTATCGCAACAACCAACACCACTGGCGCTGCGGTTAACTTGGCGTCAACGACTGTTAGATTGGTCATTGCTCGCATCGTTTAAACAGGGGGGCTTCGGCCCTCCTTTTTAGGATAATCATGGCAACTTTCCGCTGTTTGCAATCAGGAACTACTGTAACTTTTACCCAGCAAGTAGACATTGATTCGATGCGTGGGCATCATGGCTATGTGCGTCTGGATGAGAAAGTTGTGCCTGAGATCAAACCTTTGCCCATGCTTGCACCAGTTAAGAAAATGGGTCGGCCTCGTAAATCAACTGCTAAAGGATAAATCATGTACGGAAAAGCACCAAAAATGTCTGGTAAAAAAGCAATGCCCGTGGCAATCATGGTTGCCGTTGGCAAGCCAAAGGCCATGCCTAAGCGCGGCCAGCGTACTGCCACTAACATGGCAACTAAAGCCAAACGAGGCAAGTAATGGCATCCCTAACTACACCTGTTACGCTGTTAAGTTCTGTCGTAGCAACTGGCGCGTCTAAGGCTGTTCAAGCGGATGCTGGTCAACCGGCATTCTTGCAAGTGTCCGGTATTACAACAGCAACTGTGGCATTTCAGGGTAGCTTGGATGGCACAACCTTTGCCACCATTGGCACAGCCTTGACTGCTGACGGCATTGTCACCATAGCTAACGCTCCCAAGTACTTGAGAGCAAACTGTACTGCGTACACTTCTGGCACGATCATCGCAAAGGTTTTGTACTAGCATGAAAACTCCAGCCCAAAAGAAGATTAGCAAGGTGATGAAAGAGTTTGGCGCGGGTAAGTTGACTACCAACAAAAAGGTGGTCAAAGACCCAAAGCAAGCTATGGCAATTGCGCTGTCACAAGCAAAGGTGAAGAAAAAATGAAAAGCAAAGTCAACCAAGCGGCGGTCTACACAAAGCCCACCATGCGGAAGGCTTTGTTTGAAAAGATCAAGGGCCAGGCTGTGCAAGGCACGGGCGCTGGCGAATGGTCAGCCAGAAAAGCACAACTCTTAGCAAAAGAGTACAAAGCTAAGGGCGGGGGGTATAAATCGTGAGCAAGACAAAAGCGCATTACACACCGGACGGCAAGCTGTATAAAGGTGAGACTCACAAAGCTGGTGCTGTCTTGATGACAGGTGCAAAGCACACACCAGCCAGTAAAGTCTTAACCCATACGCCACCGAAGAAAAAATGAAAGCTACCCAGAAAAGCCTAAAGGATTGGGGCGACCAAGATTGGAGAACTAAAAGTGGTAAAAAATCTTCTGAAACTGGTGAGCGATACCTTCCAAGCGCTGCAATCAAAAGTCTCAGCAATGCTGAGTACGCTGCGACAACTCGGGCGAAACGTGCTGGCAAAGCTGCGGGGAAACAATTCGTAGCGCAACCTAAAAAGATAGCGGCAAAGACTAAAGGCTACCGATGAAAACTCCCGCTTGGCAGCGCAAGGAAGGACAGAACCCAAAAGGTGGCCTCAATGCTGCTGGACGCGCAAGTCTGAAGGCTGCTGGGCAAGACATCAAGCCCCCTGTAAAATCGGGCGACAACCCGCGCAGGGCTAGCTTCTTAGCAAGAATGGGCGGCAATGATGGCCCTGAGTACAAAGACGGAAAGCCTACTCGATTGCTGTTAAGTTTAAAAGCATGGGGGGCTAGCAGCAAAGCGGATGCTAAATCCAAGGCCAAGGCAATCAGCGCAAGGAACAAGAAATGACTTACCTCCAGCTTATCAACAATGTGCTGATTCGTTTGCGTGAAACGCAAGTCTCAACCAACAACGAAACAACTTATTCAACCCTGATCGGCTTGTTTGTCAACGATGCCAAGCGCCAGATTGAGGACGCTTTTAACTGGAACGTGCTGGGTACAACCGTCACTCTCACTACCGTGTCTGCGACTTACATCTATTCGATGACGGGTGCTGGACAGAAGTTCCAAGTGCAAGACGCGATTAACACAACATCAAACATTGGTCTGCAAAACATCAGTTTTGTGGAGATGAATCGTTATCAAAACCTAGTCCCAACAACAAACGGGTTGCCTCAATATTACGCATTTAACGGGGTAGACGCTAGTGGCGACACCAAGGTGGAGTTGTACCCCCGTCCTGATGGTGTTTACAGTATTCCATTCTCTTTGACAGTACCCCAAGCAACATTGGCTGCTGATGGCACATCTGTGCTTGTTCCTGACACGCTAGTTGTGCAAAACGCCTATGCCCGTGCGCTGGTGGAGCGCGGCGAGGATGGCGGTCTTAGTTCATCTGAGGCGTACCAGCTTTACCGCGCCATGCTGTCTGACCAGATTGCTTTGGAAGGCACACGCTATCCAGAGAATAAAGAGTTTGTTGCGATATGAGCCAAGCTCTCCAGACTGCCAGCATTTCAGCGCCAGGATTCTTTGGCCTGAATACGCAAGACTCGCCTTTAGACTTGGCGGCGGGATTTGCGCTAGTCGCTACAAATTGCGTGATTGACCAGTTTGGACGTATCGGTTCACGCAAGGGTTGGGCGCGGGTTAACGCATCCGCTGGTGGTTTAGGTGCGAATGCTCCAGGTGTTATCCATGAGCTAGTACAGACTGACGGCACTCTGACTATTCTCTTTTCAGGCAACAACAAGCTGTTTAAGCTAGACGGCAGCAACGCCGTGAGCGAATTGACTTACGGCGGCGGCGGTACAGCCCCTGTAATTACGGCCAATAACTGGGCTTGTGCTTCACTGAATGGCATTACTTTCTTCTTTCAAAGCGGCTTTGACCCCCTGATCTTTGATCCTGCTGTCAGCACCACGACCTTCAGGCGCGTTAGTGAGAAGACTGGCTATGCCGGTACTGTGCCTTTGGGCAACATCGCTATCAGCGCCTATGGCCGCTTGTGGGTGGCAGATACATCAACCGACAACACCACGGTCTTTTTCTCTGATTTGCTATCAGGCCATGTTTGGACGGGCGGCACTTCAGGCTCGATAAATATTAATCAGGTTTGGCCTAACGGCGCGGACAACATCACCGGCCTAGCTGCCCACAACAACTTTCTGATCATCTTTGGTCAGCGTCAGATACTGGTCTATTCAGGCGCGACTACGCCTTCGACAATCACACTGGCAGACACCGTTGCGGGTATCGGTTGCATTGCCAGGGATTCGATTCAAGGCACTGGCAAAGATGTTTTGTTTTTGTCCAATTCAGGCGTGAGATCATTTGCGCGGACTGTGATTGAGAAGTCAGTGCCGATTGGCGACTTGTCCAAAAATGTGCGTAGTGATTTTATGAACATCGTTGCTGGTGAAACACTGGCAAACATTAAGTCTGTTTATTCTGAAACGGAAGCGTTCTATCTAATAACAATGCCGTTTTCAGAATCTGTGTTTTGTTTTGACACTCGCGGACAGTTGCAAGATGGATCGTTCAGAGTCACCACTTGGGACTCTATTGAGCCTTCAGCGTTGCTCTCAAGGCGCAATGGCGATTTGTTGCTGGGCAAGACAAGCTATGTTGCCAAGTACACAGGCTCACAAGACGACACCGAGTCTTATCGGCTGCTGTACTACACCAACCACGCTGATCTAGGCAATGCCAATGTCACCTCTCTGCTCAAGCGATTAAAGGTAATCGTGATTGGCGGCACAAACCAATTCGTAACGCTCAAGTGGGGCTTTGACTTTAGCGCCAACTATCTTGCAACCAACGCACAAATTCCAACACAAGCAGTTTCTGAATACGCAATTGCTGAGTACGGCGCAAATGCCACGGTGCTTGCTCAATACGCCAATGGTGTGGCTTTGCAAACATTAAGCGTGTCTGCCTCTGGTAGCGGTAAAATCGTGCAAACAGGCTATGAGGCTGACATTGATGGCTCTGCGCTGTCTATTCAACGGATTGAAATCCAAAGCAAAGACGGGAAAACAATATGAGTAACTATACACAGAGCACTAACTTCGCCACTAAAGATGCGTTAACTTCTGGCGACCCGCTAAAGATTGTCAAAGGCACGGAGATCAACACCGAGTTCGTAAACATTTCGGTGGCGATTGCAACCAAGGCTGACTTGGCTTCGCCTACTTTTACAGGTACGCCAACACTGCCAACAGGTACGATTGCAACAACCCAGACTTTTGGTAACAGTTCAACCTTGCTTGCCACTACTGCATTTGTGCAAGCAGCACTTGCGGCACTGCATCCTGTCGGCTCAATTTACATCAACGCCACGGTTGCGACCAATCCTGCCACTCTGTTGGGTTTTGGCACTTGGACTACCTTTGGCGCTGGCCGAGTGTTGGTCAGCCTTAATTCTGCCAATGTCCTGTTCGACACGGCTGAAGAAACTGGTGGTAGTGCGGATTCGACATTGCCAAGCCACACGCACACTGGTACAACGGATGCTGGTGGTTCGTCTGCTGGTTCGATAACAGGTGGTTTTGGAAGTGACTTTGGTATTTTTAACGCCGCAACTGGAACTTTTGCGGTGTCTGGTGCTTTAGGTAATCGCCCTCAAGGTGCAAGCGGTACTGGAAGCCAGAATACTGCAACTCTTACCATCCCAACGCACCAGCATACATTCACTACAGCATCCGCTGGCACAAGCGGCACAAACGCCAACTACCAGCCTTACATTACAGTGTATATGTGGAAGCGCACTGCATGATCACGCACCACTTCAGCGATGGCCTGTATGCCAAGGAAACCGCATTTGCGGCTGGCACAGCTATCCTGAAGCATACGCATAACTTCAGCCATTTGTCGATTCTTGCCAAGGGTAAGGTCGCGGTTCTGCGAGGAACAGAGATTGACATTGTTGACGCGCCAGCTTGCATTGAAATTAAGGCTGGTATGACGCATGGCGTCAAGGCCGTTACTGATTGCGTTTGGTTTTGTATTCACGCCACTGACGAGAAAGACCCGTCTAAAGTGGACGAAATTTTGATTGGAGTTTGATATGCCATTTAAAGCAATTGGTGATGTTGTTGGCGGTTATTTACAAGGTAAATCTGCCGAAAAAGCAGCCCGTACACAAGCCGACGCGCAACTTAAAGCCGCGCAACTTGCGGCTGAAGAAGCGCGTTTTAGGCCAGTAGGCATTACAACCCGCTTTGGTCAGTCAAATTTCCAGACTGGGCCTGATGGTCGTGTTTCTGGTGCTGGCTACACACTAGACCCAGCTCTTCGTGCCTATCAAGACAGGTTCATGGGTTTGGCTGGTGGCGGTCTGTCTCAAGCTGAGATGGCACAGCAGCAGTTTGCTCCATTGCAACAGGGCGCTCAAGGTCTGTTTGGCCTTGGTCAGCAGTATTTGGCTCAGTCGCCGCAACAAGCAGCTCAGCAGTACATGGCTGGTCAACAAGAGTTGCTAGCCCCAAGCCGCGAGCGCCAGATGGCGCAACTGCAAAACCAGTTATTTCAGACTGGGCGCGGCGGTTTAGCTGTTGGCGCTACCGGCGCTCGTCCTAGTGGCGCAGGGGGTCTAGGTGCAGCCAGCCCAGAATTGGAAGCCTATTACAACGCCATTGCCCAACAGGATGCTCAACTGGCGGCTGGCGCACAACAAGCCGGTATGGATCAGGCTAGGTTTGGTGCTGGTTTGTTAGGCACTGGTGGCAATCTGCTTACGCAAGGCTACGCCGGCCAGGCAGCGGCTCTAGGCCCATACGAGGCTTATCTAAATCAGATGAAACAGCTTGAAGCGCTTGGTCAAGACCCGCTGAACTTGGGTTCTGCTCTGGGTGGGCGAATTGCTAATCCTCAAGGTGGTCAATTTTTGCAGCAAGGCGGCAATGCAGCGGCTCAGTCTAACTTTGCGGCCAATGCCTACAATCCGTTTGCTACTGCATTGACACAAGCAAGCCAGAATCCGGCATTCCAGCGAGGCTTGGGTAATTTGTTTAGCCCTTACACAAACGCACAGACCGCCATAAATCAATACGGTGCTGAAAATGTATATGGATACGGCGGCGGTGGAACTGTCCCACTTAGCTACAGCGGGGAAATTTAATCATGGCTGAAATCGTTCAATCCTTATTTGGCGTTACGCCACAGGCTTACCAGCAAGCCCAGCAAGACCGCATGGACGCGCAAGCGTTGCAGTACGCCAAGCTCGACCCGTTCCAGCAAGCTAACTACGCCATTGGTCGTGGTGCTTCTGGCTTGGCTGGTGCTATTGGCGGCGCTCTGGGTGGGCAAGACCCTGAGTTGCAGCGCATCACAATGGCACAGCAGATAGCGGGTCAGATCGACTACAACAGCGATGACTCCATGAAGCAGGGCATAGTGGCGTTAAACAATGCCGGTGATCCTCGGAGCGCAATGCAGTTACAGCAAATTCTTCTTGGTCAACAAGCCAAACGAGCTTCTATCGGCAAAGATGAGGCAGCGGCAAGGGCTTCTGACGCCGCTGCCACACGCGAACGCAAAGAGGCTGCACCTAAACCCTACGTCGTAGGAAACGCGCTCGTTAGCCCAGAGGGAATCGAGCTTTACAAAGGCCCTGACCCGCAAAAGTTATCTGGTTTTGCACAAGAGCTTATCGACGCGGGTTTAACACCTGGCACTGAGCCGTTCCAAAAACGCATGCTTGAATACGTTGCTAACAAAACAAAGGGCGCAGGCAAAGGCACTGGGAACGTCTCAATTGGCGGCATAACCATTGATAGCGGCGCGGCAGCTAAAGAAGCTGGCAAGATAATTGGTGGAAATGTAGCTAATGTTGAACAACAATTCTCATTACAAACAGCATTTAAAGACGCGATTACCATATTAGGTGATGGAATTTATGGTGGCGCGTATGGGCCAGAAAAACAATTTTTAGCTAAATTTGTTGGTGTAGGCGATCCTAAAAAGGTACAAAATACCGAAGTCTTCTTAGCTAATATTGGCGAAATTGTTATTCCAAGACTGGTACAGTTTGGCGGTAACGACTCTAACGAGGAACTAAAATATTTGCAAAAAGTGGTTGCTGGCGATCAACGTCTTGAACCTGAAGCGGTAAAACGTATTCTTATCAGCGGTGAAAAGAAAGTGCAGAAAAATTTGGCTCGTTTGCAAGCTCAAACTGCTGCTGGGACTACTGGCGGTCCACTGCCAATTGGGCCAGTAACGCCTGCTGCCGCACCCGCACCGACAAAGCGCTACAACCCGCAGACACGCAAAATAGAAACTATATCTGGAGATTGAGATGCCCAAATACATCCAAGTAGGCAGCGACGTTGTTGAATTTCCAGATGACATGTCGGACGCGCAAATAGCGCAAGCACTCTCGGGTGGGCCTGCTGTTACGCCTCCGTCGTCTGGGTTTTTGATGGGCCTTAAAGACCCTATAACTGGCGGCGCTCAACTGTTGCCTCGCGCCTTGGCTGGCGTCACAAGTTTGGGCGGCATTGCACCTAATCCTGTTAGCCAGTTCTTTTCTGAAGAAGCCCAACGAGTTGACGAAATGGCGCGGATGGAAGAACAGGCGTATCAAACGCAACGCCAAGCGCAGGGCGGGTCGGGCTTTGACCCAGCGCGTCTCGCAGGAAACATCTTAAACCCAGCCAGCATTGTTCCAGCTGCGAGAGTTGGGCAATTGGCACGTGCTAGGGGTGTGAACACAATAGGTCAAGCCGCAGTGGCGGGTGCTGTTGGCGGTGCAATGCAGCCTGCTGTTGGAGAAGGAACTTTTGGTGAGCAGAAGACAGAACAGGTTGTGCAAGGAGCAGTCGCTGGCCCGATTGGCGAAAAGGTAGTTGGCGGCGTAGGCCGCGTGTTAAATCCTTTGGTATCCAAGGCTGAGAAAACCATGCGTGATCTTGGCATCACGCCAACAACCGGTCAGACAATGGGTGGTCAGTTTAAGACACTTGAAGAATTCGCACAAAACCTACCTCTAATTGGGTCAAGCATTGAAAACGCTCGCCAGCGCGTTCTGTTTGATTTTAATAAAGGCGTTATAAACAAAGCATTGGGTAAAGTAGAAGACAAGTTACCCGCCAATGTAATCGGGCGCGATGCGATTGCTTACGCGTCTGATCAGGTGGGAGCGCAGTATGACGATGTATTGTCAAAAATGTCTTTTGATCTAGATTTTAAGACGACTAGCGATATTCTTACTTCTTTAAGTAAAGCTAAAGGGTTGGATGCCAACCAAAGACAAAAAGTTACTGAAACTTTAAACGACATTGTGTTTGGAAAGTTTGCCGGTCAAAAGATTGATGGACAAACATACAAGGGTCTTGAGTCTGATTTACGCAAAAAAGCAGGAAATTACGTCAACAGTGCAACCGCCTCAGAAAGAGAAATTGGTGATGCTTTAACAGATGTTTTGGGTGTTCTGAAAAAGGAACTGTACTCGCAAAATCCGAAGCAGACGTCAAAGCTGCGGCGTATCGACAGCGCATACGGCGACTTGGCAGTGATTAATGTAGCTGCTGCAAATTCCGGCGCAAGTAGCGGCGTGTTTACCCCCAAGCAATTTTCGACTGCTGTGCGTCAGCAAGATCAAACTCGGCGCAAGACATCGTTTGCCAAAGGCCTTGCAAGAGGTCAAGAAATATCTGACGCGGCTGTAGAAGTGTTGGGCGACCCAACAAACGCAAGCACTTTAGGCCGTGTTGCAGCTTCAGTTGGTGGCGGTTTTGGGCTACTTTCGCAACCTCAAATTGCTATTCCTGCAATGGTTGCAGTGCCAGGCGCATACAGTCCAGGTGGTCAAGCAATTATTGATGCCATTTTGCGTTCACGGCCGGAACTAGCTAAACAATTGGGCGGCATGTTGTCGCAACAGTCCGCGCCAATAGGTAGCGTTATCGCGCCTAGCGCCTTGGGCCAATACAACCGATCTGAGCGCACACGTTAAGGAGTAAAGCATGTTTCCATTGACAGCCCTACTTGAAGTTGGCGGTAAGCTCATTGACAAGCTGATTCCTGACCCAGAAGCCAAAGCCAAGGCGCAACTTGACCTGGCTAAGATGGCGCAGGATGGTGAGTTGGCAAAGATGGCAAACGACACTGAGCTTTACAAGGCAGAGCAGGCTGGCGTGTCTGAGCGCTGGGATGCAGACATGTCTTCAGATTCGTGGCTGTCTAAAAACATCAGGCCGATGGCTTTGGTGGCTATCTTTGTCGCCTACTTTTTGTTTGCCTTGATGAGCGCCTTTGGCTACAACGCACAGGCATCCTATGTTGAGCTGCTTGGCCAGTGGGGCATGCTGGTTATGTCTGCTTATTTTGGTGGACGGACGCTTGAGAAGATCATGGAAATGAAAGCCAAGAAATGACACCCAACTTCTCTCTTGCAGAACTGACCACCACCAGCCATCGCCAGTTTGACAATACGCCAAACGATGCAGAACTAGCCAACTTGCAAAGGCTGGCAGAGTTCTTGGAGGAGGTCAAAGCGCTGCTAGACGGCAAGCCAATTATGATTAACAGCGCCTTTCGGTCTAAGCAAGTTAACGATTCAGTAGGCAGCAAGGACACCAGCCAGCACCGCACGGGCAGCGCGGCTGACATCCGAGTGCCAGGCATGTCTCCAGACGCCGTGGTGAGGGCTTTGGTGGCCTCAGACCTACCCTTTGATCAGGTTATCCGTGAGTTTGATGCCTGGACTCACATCAGCATCAGCCCAACGCCGCGCCGTCAAGCGCTGATCATTGACCGCGCTGGGACTCGGCCTTTCGCATAAGCGCCCGATACGCTTCAATCGCGTCTTTGAGATCGCACTGAAGCTGCTGAATCCTCTCATCTTGCTGAACCATCTTGTTGTTCGCTTCCTCGGCAAACTGGGCTAGGTTTTCTTGCGTCCAAGTCTTAAAGTTTGGCATTGCGTTTCTTGATTAGTCTTTGGATTACAGGAGCGCTAACATTGAACCGCCGCGCTATCTCTTTCATGTTTACACCGGAATCGTACAAAGAATAGACTCGGCTGGCTGAGATGTCCTTTGGCGGTCTACCAGCACCGGCTCTTTTACCGCCGTGGGTCAAGGTGATGTCTCTCCATCAGTCACGCCATTGCCGCCAGCGTTGAGCGCACTTACCGCACCATAAGGAAATCCGTAAGAAGCCTCGGGTGCGGTTGCAATTATTTCCTCTCTTTTCTTTGTCCAGGAGTTGTGGAAAAGCACTTCTGAACATTGCTCTTTTAGCGCTTGCTCTGCTTTGGTAATGAACTTAGGTAAGTTTTCCAAAGACATAAGCCAATGAGCATATTCCTGTTTACCAGACACAGCCCTCGCCCAATAGTACGGCCCATTTACGCCTATCCATTTGATGGGTAGCTTATCAAAAGTAACTTTCATTTCTGCTTTTCCTTGACATATAAATCAGCCTCTGGCGTAAGCCAAATAGGATAGCGCAGCGGCCTACTGCACATGTTTCCAGATTTCCTGACTACCCCAATGACGATATTGGTTATCGCTATCTTGTCTTCAACTAACATGGCTTTCCACTCTTGCTCTGTCATGCTTGTCCCCGTGCTCGGATTTTGAATGCCATATCTTTTATATGCCCGTCAGTAACTATGTAGTCGTAAACATGGTCACACATCTTTGCACATGCCTCACGCTCTGCTGCTGCGACAAGGGCGGCAAAGCGTAAAAGGAATTTAGTCTCAAGCGGCCACAAGTGTTTACCCGCCTCCTCTGCCATGCGGATGATGTCTTCTTGTGTCATATCAACAAGCTCCATATCCAAATGCCAGTAAAGAACAGTCCAAGGCAGATCACTGCCAGCACTACAAAAATACACCACAGCATCACCGCGCCAATCTTGTGCCATTGGTCGGGCACTGGCTCGATGTCATCGGGCACGATGGGGTACGGCTTGACCTTGCGGGTTTCCAACTCCCCATCCGTAAATTGGCAGAAGCTGGCGCACTGTGGCGTATGTGGGCAGATGCCCCCTGCATCGCATGTTCTGTTCATACGATCTCCTTTGTTTCGTCTACTGCCAGGTACGCCTTCAGGCGCTTGACCCTGTTCTTGTTGTAAGTCACCATTGACTGCGCGTACTCAACGCCAGTCTCAGCCCTCAACAGATCATGTTCGGCGTGAATTAGTTCATGCGCGATTGCTTGTGCTGGCGTCACGGTTTTTGTCATCAGCTTTAGTTCTGTCCAAAGGTACTTAAGCATGCTTTGCCTCCTGTAGTAGTTCAATGCGTTCGCGGCTGACCCGCAGCGTGTTGTAGCGTTGGTGCAGGCGCTCCAAGACCGACACGCGGCGCTGGTTCTTGCGCTCCTCCATCAGCATCTCCAGCACTTGCACCTCAGTCAATGTTCGCAGTTCTGCGTTAAGACTTCGCCATGTAGTCATAAATCTTCCTTTCTAGCTTAATAATTATTTTGTCCAATCTGGCGACAGTGCGCGTTGCCGCGTTTGCCTCCCTCTGCCGTATCTTCATCTCAGCCAGCGCCGCCTTTAACTGCGCCTTCCATAAATCAATCCGTCTCATTTCAAAGCCTCCAATGCAATGTCCGACAATGTGCGCTTGTCGTGTAGCGCGCCCCAAATCTTCTCGTCAACCGTCTTATGCGTCAGCATGATGTAGCACCAGACCGCATTCTTCTGGCCGCTGCGGTGCAGCCGCCCGATGGTCTGCTCGTACAGTTCTAGCGACCACGGCAGCGACAAGAACACGATGTGGTGCCCGCCGTGCTGTAGGTTCAGGCCGTGCCCCGCTGACTTTGGATGCACCAGCAGCAACTCGACTTGGCCGGCGTTCCAGCGTTCAATGGCGCGGTCGTCGTCCAGTGTCTGCGCGCGCGGAAACCGGCGCTTTAGTTCGGCCAGTTCTTCTTTGTAGGTGTAAACCACTAGAGTATTGGCCCGCTGGTTCTCGGCCAGCAAGTCTTCTAGCCGGTCAAACTTGTGGCTGGACAGCCAGACTGGGCCGTTGTCGGTGTACAGAAACCCGCTTGCCATCTGTTGCAGCTTCTGCGTCACCACGGCAGCGTTGACGGCCACCACGTCGTTCAGCACGAAGTCTTTCTTCATGGTGTTGTAATCAAGCATGTCCATGTCGCAGCGCAATTCAACCGTGTTCAGCGGTGGCAGCTTGTCCTTGTAATCGCCCGGCTCCAACAGGAAGGTGGCCGGTTTGATGCGCTCCATGACTTGCGCCAGTGAGCCAGGGCGCGGCGCCCAATCGCCATACTCTTTGTTGATCAGGATGAAGTACTGCTGCTGAAACGCGCCCTTTGACCGCCCCAATAGACTTTGGTCAACGATCTTGCACTGGCCGAACACGTCCTCCAAGCCGTTGCTGGTGAACGAGCCGGTCAAGCCCCATCGCACGGCTATGGGATCGATGACCTTGTTCAGCGCCTTGAACCGCGCGCCGGACGGGTTCTTCAGTTTGGTCAACTCGTCGTAAACAATGCCGTCAATGTGCGCCAGCGTCTGCGTTGCTAGCCACTGGATGTTGTCGTAGTTGGTGACGATGATCTGCGCGCCACTGTAAAGCGCCGCCTTACGCTGGGCCGGCGTGCCCACCGCCACGGCCAGCGTGACGTTAGGCGCCCAGATGGGCTGCTCGACCGGCCACACGTCCGTGCAAACGCGCTTGGGCGCCAGCACTAAGAAGCGCTCGACCACACCCGCCTCTAGCATCGCCTGCATGGCCGTCAGCGTGATGGCCGTCTTGCCCGCGCCCACGGGCGCCAAGATCATGGCGCGGTCGTGTTCGTATAGGAAGTCAGCCGCCTGCTCTTGATAGTCACGCAACTTCATTAAGCCACCCATTGATCTGTTCTTTGTTCCACAGGCATACGTAGTTCTGTTTCATGCGCGCCATGTCCGACATGAAAACCTTCTGCAAGGGCGACAGCCTGCCGCCTTCGGTTTTGACCTCAACGAACCATGTCTGGCCGTTAGGCAGACAGACGATACGGTCGGCCACGCCTCGGTGCGCGGGGCTGGTGAATTTGTAAGCCACACCGCCAATCGCTTTGACACGATCAACAAGGTAGCGTTCGATTTGTTTTTCAAGCATGTTAAAAAGTTTAGCACACTTTTATTTTTTATGCTACACTGAACGCCTCATCAACTAAAGGACAGTACATGCAACACTCAAAGATCGTCGGCGGCTCGACCGCCAAGCGCGTCATCAACTGCCCCGGCTCAGTGGCCTTGGTAGCTCAGATGCCGCCGCAGCCCACCAGCAGCTATGCCGAAGAAGGCACGCTGCTGCACGACGCCATCAGCGACTTCTTAAATGTATGTGGCGGCAGCTTTAGCGTATCGCCAGAACTCATTGAAGACAAATTGTTGCCGGCTTTAAAGCTGCTTGATGAAGTAGACCCAGAAATGCAAATGGAGTTTCAAGTTGAGACTCGTGTCGGCTTTGGTGATCTGCTGCCGGGTGTGTTTGGCTCGACCGACCTGATGGGCCGCTTGGGTGACAAAGCCATTATTCTTGATTGGAAGTTTGGCTCTGGCGTGCCGGTGCCCGCCGAGGAGAACGAGCAACTGATGTTCTACGCCGCTGCTGCCATGCGTACACCCGAGGCGCAGTGGGTGTTTGACGGCGCAACTGAAGTTGAACTCATCATCATCCAGCCGCCCACAATCAAGCGCTGGACGACCACCATCGAGCGCATCAAGCAATTTGAGCAGACGCTGGTCAAGGCTGTCAAACTGGCCGAGCAGCCTGACGCGCCTCTGAAGAACGGCGATCACTGCCGCTGGTGCGCGGCCAAGCCGGTGTGCCCGATAATGACTGGCGCCGTTGACCGGGCCGTTGCAATCAAGATGGATGCGATTGACGTTGACAAGATCGGCGCGTATCTCCACAATGCAGACCTCCTTGAAGATTGGATCAAAGACTTGCGCTCTCTGGCCGAGGAGATGCTGAAAAAGGGCAAGCCTGTACCGGGCTGGAAGATGGTGCCCAAGCGTGCTACAAGACAATGGGTCAATGAGGAGAATGCCAAAGCCGCGTTTAGCGAGATGGGCATTCCTATGAAAGAGATGATCAGCACAGAATTACTCAGCCCTGCTCAAATGGAGAAAAGGCTGAAAAAGAGCAAGTTGACATTGCCTGACGATCTTGTCGTGGCAGTGTCTTCTGGCACCACAATTGCCCCGGAGAGCGATCCACGGCCAGCAGTTGTACTCATCGGGCAGCAGTTAAACGCCGCTCTTTCTAAAATAATGTAAAGGTAAAATCATGTTAACTGTATTCAAATCCGCTGGCCTTCCAGCAGTCTCCTCCCTCGCTACTTCCCTGCGTTCTATCGCCACTGATGTTGGCCCAGCCGGCGTTGTCATCCTCAAGATGGACAAGACCGGCCACTGGGTGTTCGGCGCCGATCAGACCGAAGTCGAAGATGAAGCCACTTGGGCCGTAAATCCTTTCTCGTTTGTCCACGGCTTTATCGCTTGGGGTGACGGTGAAGTGTTGGGCGAAAAGATGGCAAGCGTAAGCCAGCCACTGCCAGAACTCGATGTATCGCCACCCGGCGCTAAGAAGGGTTGGGAGACGCAAGTCGGCATGTCGCTGGCTTGCCTGTCTGGCGATGACAAGGGTATGGAAGCGCGTTTCACCACCACTTCAGTGGGCGGCAAGCGCGCAGTGCAGACCCTGGCAGTCGCCCTGGCCGAGCAAGTTGAGAAGGATCAGACCAAGCCAGTGGCTATTGTTAAGCTCAAGAAAGACCACTACGCACACAAGAGCTACGGCAAGATTTTTACGCCGGTGTTTCAGGTGGTCGAGTGGGTGAGCATGGATGCGGATGAAAAGCCCGCAGAAGCTGTAGCTGCTGAAGAAGCGCCAGCCGCCGGACGCCGCCGCCGCGCAGCGTAAGCCTTTCCTGATGCCCATTGGTAACAGTGGGCATTGGAAAATGCTCTATCTCGACTTAGAAACCCGCAGCCTCTGTGACCTTAAAAAGCACGGCGTCTACAACTACGCTCAACACGCTAGCACCGAGGTGCTGTGCATGTCCTACGCCTTTGGTGATGGCGATGTGCAGACTTGGCTACCCAGCCAACCCTTCCCCGATGCCGTGCGCCAGCACACCGGCCTGATCTATGCCCACAACGCGGCCTTTGAGCGCTTGATCTTCTGGTATGTACTCCAACAAAATTTTAGATTAGAGCAGTTCTACTGCACCGCCTCGCAGGCGCGCGCCAACTGCGCGCCCGGATCACTTGAGGACGCTGGCCGGTTTGCTGGCGCCAGCATGAAGAAAGACCACCGAGGCGCGCAACTGATCCGGCTGCTGTGCATACCGCCGTTCCGTGAGGACGTCGCCCTGATGGCCGAGATGGTGGCCTATTGCGAACAGGACGTGCGCGCCATGCGGGCCATCAGCCAAGCCATGCGGCCACTGTCCGACGAGGAACTACTGGACTACCACGTCAACGAGCGCATCAACGACCGTGGCGTGCTGGTGGACGCCCCGCTGTGCGCCGCTGCCATGCGCTTTGCTGCTGCGGAAACAAAAGAAATTCAGCAGATCGTGGCCGAGGTGACCGAGGGCCAGATCACCAGCGTTCGCTCTCCTAAAATGCGCGAGTGGGTGTTGGCGCGCGTAGGCGACGAGGCTAAGAAGCTGATGTGGAACGGCGAGAAGTATTCAATCGACAAGACTGTGCGGGCTAACTTGCTTGCGATGGAGAACCACGATGAGATTCCGGCCCATGTTGCGGACGTTATTCAATGCGCGGACGACCTCTGGGCGTCTTCGGTTGCGAAATTCAGCCGCCTTGAGCAACTTGCCGATGAGGAGGATTACCGAGTCCGAGGCGCTTTCGTTTTTGCTGGAGGGTCTGCCACCGGACGTGCGTCAAGCTATGGCGCACAGGTTCACAACTTTACCCGCAAGTGCGCCAAAGCACCTGATGAAGTACGCAACGCTATGGTGCGCGGACACACAATCACTCCAAGATTTGGAAGACGCATTACTGATGTTCTCAAGTCAATGCTCCGGCCCGCACTGATCGCCAAGCCCGGCCATGTCCTGATCGCCTACGACTGGTCGGCCATTGAGGGCCGCGTGCATCCGTGGCTGTCCAACTGCCCCGCCGGTGAAGAAAAACTCGACGTGTTTCGGTCGGGCCTCGACCCGTACAAAGTCAATGCCACCGCTACTTTTCGTGTGCCTTACGAAGAAGTGACCGGCGACATGCGCCAGGTCGGCAAGGTGCAAGAACTGGCCCTTGGCTTTCTAGGTGGGGCTGGCGCCTTTGAGGTGTTTGGCCGCGCCTACGGCATACACCTAACCGGCGCCGAAGTCCAGCGGGCTGTGGAGGGCTGGCGCAGGGCAAACCCTTGGGCTATGCAGCACGGCCAAGAACTTGAGGGCGCCTACCTGCGCGCCATGCGAAATAAAGACTACGAAGTCAGCGCGGGCAGGGTTACCTATATGTTCGACGGCGCCATGCTCTGGTACAGTTTACCTTCCGGCAGGGTGCTGTGTTATCCCAATGCCAAGTTCGATGAAGAAGGCAACGTGACGTACACCAAAGCTGCTTGGAAACCCGCCGCTGACGCCAAAGAATGGCCTCGCGCCCGCCTGTGGCGCGGCTTGGCAGTCGAGAACGTGACGCAGGCCGCTGCCCACGATATTCTGCGTCATTCCCTGCGCCAAATAGATGATGTCGTGCTGCACGTTCACGATGAGATCGTTGCTGAGTGCCCGGCCGAGCAGGCCGAATCAGTCAGCGCGGCTATGCACCGCGTCATGTGCGAACCGCCAGCATGGGCTACGGGTTTGCCCTTAGCTGCTGAAGGTGTGACGACAACCCGATATTCGTAAAAAAGCCCCGGCGGTAAGGCCGGGGCTAAAACTTCAAGGAGGGAACTACCGTGTCAGATTTTATCTCGTTTCTAAAAAATTTAGCGCCCGAGGGCGAAACTTTTTTGCTTGTCCGTCAAAAACCCATCGGCACGACGCTGCAATACCACGCCGACGGCGCCATTAAAGCCACTTGGCCCGCCTTCCTGCCCGACCATAAGATCAAAGAAGGCCAGTCGTGGTACGGCAACACCGCCAGCTTTATCGTAGAACGCTTTGAAGACGGGCGCGTCAGCGCGAGCGCCGCTAACTGCGAATACATCCTGATGATGATGCTGGACGACATCGGCACCAAGAGCAAAACCCCGCCCTTGGCCCCAACATGGATCATGGAAACTAGCAAAGGCTCGTTCCAGTGGGTTTATGTGTTTAGCGTGCAGCCGCCCAAAGACGATTTTGCCGCCGCCATCCGCGCCATCGCTGACGCTGGCTACACCGACCCCGGCGCCTGCAACCCAGTGCGTAACTTCCGCCTGCCCGGCTCCGTTAACCTGAAACCGGGCCGTGATAACTTCGCCGCGCAGCTTGTCGAGTTCCACCCCGAGCGCGAGTACACTTTAGAAGAAATCTGCGCCGCCTTAGATGTGGTGCCCGGCCCCGTGCAAAGCAGCTACAGCCCAATTCGTATCGCCGACGATGGTACAGACGATGTGCTGGCGTGGCTGTCCAACGAGGGTCTGCTGCTGACCAAACCCAACGCCGAAGGCTGGGCCGCTGTGGTCTGCCCTAACGCCGCCGAGCATACCGACGGCAACCCAGAAGGGCGATACAAACCATTAACCCGCGCCTACTGCTGCCTGCACTCGCACTGCGTAGAGTTCGGTAGCCGCCTGTTCTTAGACTGGGTGGCCGAGCAGGGCGGGCCAGACCATGCGCCCGGGCTGCGCGAGGAACTGCTGGTCAGCGCCATGTCCAGCGCGCTAGCTAAACTCACGCCCAACGACACCTATATAGACGTGGCCGCTACGATCGTGGCGGAAACCGAGCGCAAAGAACTGAGCCGCACCGAGCGCGAAGACTGGTACACCCGCTTCGCCTACATTCAAGACGACGATGCCTATTTTGATCTGCAAGACCGCCGCGAGGTTGGCCGGGGCACGTTCAATGCCCTGTTCCGGCACATAAGCTGCAAGTCTGTTAACTCAGGCCGCAAGGTCGAGGCGTCTGTCTGCTTCGACGAAAACCGGCAAGCCAAGGGCGCGCTGGCGCTGGTCGGCATAACCTACGCTGCTGGCGAAGACTTGATCTGCACCCGGAACAGCATGCCCCACGGCAACCGCTGGCGTGACGCCCGCCCGGATGTGTCCGGCGTCCAGGGCGTCAATATTGACATGTGGCTAAATCACGTCGCCCGCATGGTGCCCAACGAAATAGAGCGCGAACACGTTTTAAACGTGATGGCGTTTAAAGTCCAACACGCGAACCGAAAGATTAATCACGCTGTCCTGCACATGGGCAACCCCGGCGCCGGTAAAGACCTTATGTGGCTACCGATGCAATGGGCACTCGATGGCGGCAAGGCCATAGCCGTGGAGAACATCCAAAACGCGGACATTATGAGCCAGTGGGGCTACGCGTACGAGCGCGAGATGATCGTTTTTCAAGAGCTACGCCAGTCTGAGGCCAAAGACCGCCGCGCACTTGAAAACCATCTTAAACCCATCATCGCAGCCCCGCCCGAGTACCTGACCGTAAACCGCAAGGGCATGCACCCGTACCAAGCCCTTAACCGGCTGTTCGTGTTGGCCTTTTCTAACGAGTCCATACCCCTAACGCTGCCATCAGACGACCGCCGGTGGTTTGTCGTGAAGTCATTTGTAAACCGAATGCCGGATGCCGATGGAAAAATACTCGTTGACTGGTACGAGGCGGGCGGCTTTGCCCGGATAGCCGCTTGGCTGCACACGCGAGACGTGGCCGCGTTTAACCCGGGCGCAGCCCCGCCGGTGACTGAGGCCAAGCTAATCCTCATCGACACGGGCATGAGTGGCGCCGAGTCTTTTTTGGCTGAACTGATGCGCGCCCGCATGGGCGAGTTTGGTTGCGGCGCCATTGGTGGCCCGTGGCAAGCCCTTTGCGATAGGTTAACCGGCTTGGCCCCGGCGGGAATGAAAATACCCGTTAACGCGTTAATGCACGCGTTCCGTGAGGCTGAATGGCTGGACATGGGTCTGCTTAAAAGCAGAGCCAACACCAACAAAAAACATGTGTTTTGCGCGCCTGAACTAGCCAACAAGTCAAAAACTGAATTGCGAGACTTAGTTCAGGGCGCGGGTAGCAATGGCGCGTTGAAACTAATTAAGTTTCCGGCCCGTCAGAATGCGAATTAAAAGCGCGATACAGGCATAAATCACGGCCAGCGCGCCCGTTCTTCTAGCTCTTGAACCACGGCCGGGTCAATTATCGCCGTGACGTTAACCCCGTCCAGCCATGCGCCCGTGAGCGTGTAGATGTCCGGCCATCCCGGTTCGTCCCATGTCGCCGGCTCACCGGCTTCAAACTCAAACTCGCATTCAAGGGTTAACCCTCGTACGGTGTAGGGTACGCCTTTCATACGTCAACCCCTAAACTTTCCAGCAATGAGCGCGCCTGCTCAATGGTAGCCGTAGCTTCCTCAATTTCGTTATGCGATAACTCGCAAAGGGCCGCGTTCAGTAGCTGCAAAACTAACCCGTAGGACGGGACCCGCATATCGATCATGGCGCCACCTCCACAATTCGATAATCGTCGGGGCTGTAGTCTGTCAGATCGCCAGTTTTGACAAAATGCGCGAGGTCCGCCAAGTAGCCCGCAAGTTCTGCTTGTGCGGCTTCGTAGGTTTCAAACGTCACCAGAGTGTCGCCGTCGTCGTCTGTCCAGACGTTCTCCCAGCTATTGACCATGCGGGTTTGCACTTCGTAGATCATGCTTCCACCTCGTAAGAATCAAAGCCTTGCGGGTAGCTGATGTGCGCGGCCAAGGGTTGAAAAAATGCGGCAATTTCCTCATTAAATCCGTTTTTATTTGCGCCAGTGTACGCATGCGGGTTTAAACGAAAATAAGTAAACACATAATCGGCGGTACTCATACGCGCGCCATTTTTAGGGAATACGCGTTTTTCACCGCCTTTGCTTTTGACCGGCTTATGCTTACCGGTGCACTTGGCGTGGTCACTAAAAATTGTCGAGATGTCGCGCAGCTTATAAGTAGTGCGCCCGATAGTGACTGTGTTCATGTTTTCCCTTTTGTTGCCGGACCGGATTGTCCGCGCATACGGCCAATGCGGCCGCATGCACTGAAAATCAAGCCTTATCAAAAAACGTAAACATGTCGCACGCTTTGCAGTAGGCGCGCCACTGCCCGCGTTTTGGTGGATAGTCGGTCAATACGGCCGATTGTTCGGTCAACGGCCCATTACAGTTAAAACACGGGACCGATTCACCGGCCGGGATTGTGGGGAATAACTTATTCATGCGATAACTTTCAATTGAATAGACCGACGGGCATGCCCGCTAGCGTGGTCCGCAATAACGACGTCGCGCGCCTGTATCGACGTGCCGGCGCATAGCGTGCACTTGGCGCATGTGGCTTTGCGGCCGGCTTCGGCCGATGCAGGGCAAATGGTTTCCCCGGCCTGCTTGTCAACACCGATAGAAACCCTAAAAACCCGCATGCCAAGCAAATTAGCTTTTGCGGCTTCATCGATCGTATCGGCCGACGCCATAGCTAACGGCGCCCACGCGGCCGCGTCGAAGCCGGGCCGGTCCCATTGGTGCGTATATCCGCGCCGGCCGGCCGCATAGCGGGTAATTTGCGCCCACATGCGGACCGGCGCGGCCGCCGGGTCACCGTACGTGCCAAGCCGGACAATTTTGCCCGCTAACGCGCGCGCAATTGTGGCCGGGTCCGCCTTTGTATAGCGGCCGCGCCGGTACGCTTCATAAACTGCCCGCACGGACCGGCCGACGTTGACATAACATGGCGCCGCGCCGTTATCCCGGGCCAACAATGGCCGGTGCACACATGCGCCGCATATGCTAGCGTCGGCGCCGGTTTTCAGTGCATCAGTAGGCGCCACGTCGGCCCGAATAATGAAACTCTGCACAATGGCGCCGGTTTTGGCATTTTCGGATCCGTCGATTTTGTTCACAATAACGACAATGGGCGCGCCGTCGATGATCGACGGACCCTCATATGCGATATAGCCTAGAAAATTTTGCATGTTATTTCACCAGTACATCAAAATAGGCCAGCATGAGCGCCAGCGCGCCGGCCACCAGCGCCAAGGCGCCGGCAGCGTTAAGGATAGCGGCGCGCAGGACATGGCGCCGGGTGAAAATGTTGCGGTTCATGCTGCGAGTCCTGAGATACGGAAGCACTGACCGTCCGCGCGCTGCACGTCAACAGTGCCCGCCGCATGGATAGCCAAGACTTTGCAGCGTACCGCGCGGCCATAAATTGTTGCTGTGATGATGTCGCCGATTTTCATGGTGTTGCCCCTTTAATTAAATGTGTCATCAACGATACAGCCATGATCGCGCAATGCGGTCACGACTTTGGCGGGCAATAAATAGTGGCCGTCGAAGTCGATTAACTCGTTATTCTCAAACCATAGACCGCCGCCCTCGCTGCCGTCTTTAAATTCCCAGTAGCCATAATTTGTCGCTGGCGACAATTGCACGATGCCAACGGCGGCGGCGTTGCCGTGCGGGTAAAGAGTGACTGTGTACTGATGTTCCATGATGTTGCCCCTTTAAGTAGCGTTAAAAATCTTACCCTCTCATATATATAGCATAAGAGAATCGTGCCAGCTTTTGAAATATCGTTGTAAATCAATAGCTTACGATACGGACCAAAAACCCTATGTAAACGAATTGCGTACAGTTTGTGGGTCATGTGGGTTGTAATGTGCCCTATGAAATGGCGGCGCATGGGGCGCGCGCGAAGCCGCGCCAATGCTAGGTTTTTGCACTCTGTGGTCATTGTTCCCTATGCTTTTATAAATATATAAATAATATAATATATACAGAACATGGCGGAACGCTGAAGAAGCGGAACGGTTTTAAAATGCGGTCACAATGGGGCACAATGACCCACAGAGGATTTTATGGCTAGACCTTGTAAGCTCGATACAGTCAATTTTTTTCGGCGCCTTAAGGATGACGAGCGCGCTATCTTGCTAGCTGCGGGCGCCGGTGACTTGTCGCAGGGTTTCCGGGATATGCTCGCAATTTATGCTGCGCTGTACAATGCAGGGTTTCGCCCTGGTGACAATGTTAACGAATGGATATTAATTGCTAATGAGAACGATTCGCAGTTAAATTTGTAAGCCCTCCTGGTACCGGCATAAAGCACCCGCAAGTCCCCACGCTTTTTGCTTCGAGCTAGCACGCTTTTTGCTTCAAGCTTAAAGCATTTAGCCACATGCGCGAGCTTAATGTTAGTGGGCGCTAGCTAACATCATGGGGGGGAGGGGTACTGGCTAACTTGTAAAATTTACAGGA
>Ga0209355_1000501_pt1 | contig 23425 bp, 23 predicted proteins | sample LauGreSBDMM110SN_3_FD_187563 | JGI IMG/M metagenome (GOLD analysis project Ga0209355, IMG submission 187563) | Freshwater lake microbial communities from Lake Michigan, USA - Sp13.BD.MM110.SN (SPAdes) (version 2) | ecosystem: Environmental > Aquatic > Freshwater > Lake | place: Lake Michigan... | reverse complement strand
ACTGAAATGGCGACTGATAACGGTCAGTTGATCGTCTTCGCTTTGAAATAATTGAGTTGATCTGAAAAAAAGCGGGAAGTGAAAACTTCCCGCTTTTTTGATGTCTGTTTGAATTAAGCCTCTTAAATATGCACTGTAGATACAAACCGAATATTTCTGGAAAAACCATGCTGTATCGTATGACTGGTAACAAATTTTTCTTGCTATTGGCTTTGACAGTATGGTGCTCATTTCCGATTTATGCTCAGGAAACACCGCAAGCAGAGGCCCCGCAACAAGACCCGAAAAAACTTTTCGCCAACAGCTGCAGTTGGTGTCATGGTCTTTTCGGTATGAAAGCAGGAAAAGGCGGACCTAAGTTGGCCGGTACAACCAAAGATGAAGAAAGTATTTACAACACCATAGTCAAAGGGCAGGGCTCCATGCCGAGCTTCAAGAACAGCTCGAAGCCCGACGAAATAAAACTATTAGCCCGATACATTAAGTCATTGCCTAGCGAATGAACTAATTTCTAAGGAGCCAATTTCCTGAACAGGTCACTTTCCTTTATTTCAATTCGGATTTAACTGCATCAAGGCCTGCTTGGGCACAAATGCCATCCTGTTCAGCTGTGGCGCCTGAAACGCCGATGGCCCCGATTTGTTTGCCATCAGCCGTCATGATGGGCAAACCGCCTTCAAAAGTAACTATTCCTGGAACAAAAGCTATGCCGGGTATAGCTTTGGTGATTTCACCAATGGTCTTGGTGGAAAAAGGCAAACTGGCAGACGTTGTTGCTTTCATTTGTGATATTTCAATACTTTTCAAAAAAGAGTCGTCCTGGTGCACGAAATAAATTAATTGTCCACCTGTATTGACGATGGCAATATTCATTTTCCAACCTTCCTGCTTGGCTTTGGCTTCGCAGGCGTTAGACATTTTTTTAGCCAATTCCAAAGAGATGACAGGTCTGGATTCAAGCGCGCTCACACTGCTCATGGCTATTGCAAGGCTTAGGCTCAGAAAAATTGATTTATTAACGACATTCATTAAGTTCTCCGGTTGATTTAGAAAAATTGATAATCCAGTCAAAGCTTTTTTCAAGCTGAGACAGCAGCAATGATAGAAGAGTCTGGCTTTTTATTCATGACCTGACTCATCTAAATAAATACGGGTAACCCCTATTTTTTATACTCAATAGATTTTTTATTCGACTTAAAGTTCGGGTGGCCAGTTAGCAGTTACATAGCAGGGATATTTAAATGACGGGACATAACCCCCTTAAAATATACCTATAAACATTGAGAAGCCCCCGCACCATGAAAAAATTTATCTGCTTGTTCGGCCTTATCGCCGCAGGTTTGCCGCCAGTATCCGTGCATGCGGCAACGCCAACGCTTAGCGAGTTACTTCAGATTCAGCAAAGCGTTAACACCACTTGCTTGGTTCGCGGCCAAGGCCGGGCTCGCATGCTCTGCCGTTGTGCGGCGGTTGTGGTTAGCAATAAGCTTGCCGCTCAAGACGCAATAGACTACCAGGAACAGGCCGAAACTTTGTTTGAACAGTCCTTTGAATACTGCAAGACGCATGAGGACAGGGGCTTTGTATCGAGTACCGCCAAACTCTATCAATTCAAGTCGACTATTGAGGAATCACTGAAAGGGAATGACTTGAAACCAGACACTACGCAACGATGAACTATTTTGTGAATACATGCATTTAATTTCTCATATTCAAGCAATTACCTTAGATCTTGACGACACGCTTTGGCCCGTTGCTCCGACCATTGCCGGTGCAGAGCAAGATTTGCTTGACTGGTTAAGCACCCATGCTCCCAAAACAGCAGACTTGACCCGGCAAAGCGAAGTTAAACAAGCAATCCGCCATCAAGTCATAGTAAAACACCAGGATCGTTCGCATGATCTTGGTTTTTTACGGCGAGAAATTATTCGCGAAAGTATGCGCCTGGCTGGTGACGAACCGTATTTGGCAGATGCCGCTTATGTTGTGTTTGACGCTGCCAGGCAACGCGTGACTCTCTTTCCGGGCGTAGAAGAGGCGTTGACCAGGCTAGCTGAGAAATACCGTCTGGTTGCAATATCTAATGGCACTGCCGATGTGTTTGTCACGCCTGCCGGACCTTACTTTGATGCGGCATTCAAGGCGCATGAGGTAGGTATCGCCAAGCCTGACGCCAGAATTTACCAAGCCGCTATCACCCATTTAGGATTGAATGCCGATCAGGTTCTGCATGTAGGTGACGACGCCAGGGCTGATGCTTGGGGCGCAAGTCAGGCCGGCTTGCAATCGGTATGGGTGAATCCTGACGGTCATCCTTGGACACACGCATCGCCATCTCCTTGGACAGTACGTCACCTGTCTGATGTAGCTGATCACCTTCTGAGTTAATGCCTTCAAGTAAGTTGTCATCTTACACAGGCTATATTGATATCTGATTGAATATCTACTAACCCTCAAAGCAAAGGAATTTCGCCATGCTGCCAACAAACCTGCGATATCTTGGAGAACCTGTAAAGAACTGCCTGCTTAGTTTGTTGCGAAAGAGTTTGCTGGCTTCGGCGATCTTATTTTGTTTGCTTACCGCCGCACGCGCACAGCTCACTGAAACAAGTGCACAGGCTGCAAAGGAGACAGTGCAGGCCCAGTTAGCAGCTTTTGCTGCCGATGACGCTGAACTGGCTTTTTCCTATGCTGCGCCAGCTATCCGTGACATGTTCCAGACCCCGGCGAAATTCATGGCCATGGTTCAACAGACCTACCCGGTGGTGTACCGGCCTGCCACGGTCTTGTTTATGACTGCAAAAGGATTGGATTTGGCGGTGGTGCAGCCGGTACGGATGTGGGATCTAGCCGGCAACTCCTGGCTGGCTACCTACACACTAGAGCGACAGGTTGATGGCCGTTGGCTGATCAATGGTTGCGTTCTGGCGCGTGAACGGTCAAGCCAGGATATGACGCTGGCTGATTGAATCAGTCTAGCTAGGTCATCCACAATATGAAGATCACTGAAGTCCCTATCTCATATTCTGAAAACACCGTCGGTTGAGACCTTTGCTTTTTCTTACGATTGCTGGCCTGCTGCCGCCATCACAGATACTGATGAACGGTGCTTTAGAGCTTGCTCGCTAATTAGTTTTTTATTTTCATCTGTAAGTCTGTTGAGATTTTTCAACTGCATCAGCATTCGAGGATTTTTCGCCAAAGTGTTTGAATGCGTGTTCAAGTAGTCCCAATACAAGGTAGTGAAAGGGCAGGCTGTGTCGCCCGTTGATTCTGCTGGATTGAATTTGCAGCCTTTGCAATGGTTGCTCATGCGGTCAATGTATTTGCCACTTGCCACATAAGGCTTGCTGGCCATCAGGCCGCCGTCGGCAAACTGACTCATGCCCAATGTGTTGGGCAGTTCCACCCACTCCACCGCATCCACATAAACACCCAAATACCAGGCGTGCACTTGTTTAGGCGCTACCCCTAGCAACAAGGCGTAAAGACCGGTCACCATCAAGCGCTGAATATGGTGCGCATAGCCGTGGTTCAGCGTTTGCAAAATGGCGTCGCGCAAACAAGCCATGTCGGTGTGCCCCGACCAATAAAAGTCCGGGAGCGCGGCCTGAGCGTTCGAGGTGTTGAGCTCCAGGTAGTCCGGCATGTGGGTCCAGTAGATACCGCGCACGTATTCGCGCCAACCTAATACCTGCCGCACAAAACCTTCGACAGCTTCCAAAGGTGCGTGCCCATCGTGATAAGCCTTGGCGGCTGCATCGCAGACTTCCCTTGGGTTCAGCAATTTCAAGTTGAGGGAACTTGAAAGATGCGAGTGGTAAAGCCATACCTCGCCCTCCCACATGGCGTCTTGGTAGAGGCCAAAACTTGGCAGTCGGTATTCCACAAAATCCTGCAAAGCAAGCAATGCTTGTGCGCGTGTCACTGGCCAGCCAAACTGTTCTAGCGAACCCGGGTGGTGAGCAAAACGCTGGTTCACCAAGGCCATGACGCTCAGTGTGGTCGCGTCGGGCGTGAAGCGTGTGGGTGGCGGCAAGCTGCCCGGGCCATGCTTGCCAAAGCTGCCCCGGTTGTCGGCATCAAAATTCCACTGCCCGCCGATGGGTTTTTTGCCATCCATCAACAAGCCGGTTTTCAGCCGGAGTTCGCGGTAGAAGTACTCCAATCGGATTTGCTTGCGATCGGCTGCGTGCACCGCAAAATCACGCACCGTGCTGAAAAAATGCGTGTCGTCACGAACCTCCAACACCAGTTGATGCTTTGTGGCCGCCGCACGCAAGCTTTGCAGCACGCGCCATTCGCCAGGCGCAGTCATGATGAGCTTGTCGGGCGTGTGCAGGGCCAATGCTTTTTCAAGCTCCGCGCCCAAGCTACCCCGGTTGTCTGTGGCATCTAACTCGCTGTAGAAAACCTGCCAGCCTTTGTCTCGCAAGGCCGCTGCGAAATGCCGCATGGCACTCAAGAATACTGTGGTGCGCTGTTTGGCCGACACCACATGCGTGGACTCTTCGTCTACCTCGGCCATCCACACGGCGTCTTGCTGCGGATCAAAGCCGCTGAAGGCTGAAGCGTCTTCGTCGAGTTGATCGCCCAGAACCAGGATTAAATTGCGAATGGATGTCTTCATATTCAAATCTCTAAAAGTCAAATCCAAGCTGCTGTTTGTTTTCGCTTCGCTTGAGAGATGGTTTGCTGTTTACATTCGTTTTTTTGCGCGATGCGTGTTTGTCAATCACTTCTTTTTTGCCCGCTCTGACCGCCGGGGTTTGTCGCAGCTGGTGAAGGCGATGTTTGGACTCGCGCGTGGCTGTGGCCAAGTCCACGACGGGTTGAACGATGTCAATGCAAACGCCCTCAGAGGAGTGCATGGTCTGTGGCATCAACCAAGGTTGAAACAGCCAAGCTTGCGGCACATGCCGCATATGCGGCAGCCATCGCTTGACAAATTGTCCGTGCGGGTCGTGGTCTTGGGCTTGCTTGATAGGGTTGTATACGCGAGTGGTATTGATGCCAGTGGTGCCTGATTGCATTTGCATTTGGCTCCAATGAATCCCGGGTTCATAGTCTAGGAATTGTGTAGCCAGCCATTCACCAACTGGACGCCAATGCAACCAAAGAGGGTAAGCTGCCACGGATACCAACATGGCACGCATGCGAAAGTTCAGCCATCCTGTCTCTTGCAGCATTGTTACGCAGGCATCTACCATGGGCCAACCTGTTCGCGCGTCTTTGAGGGTTTCAAAATATTCAAGATTAAAGTCTTGCTCTCGAAGTCCGTCGTAGCCACGGTGCATATTTCGCCATTCAATGGCCGGTTCACTCTCTAGCTTTTGAATGAAATGGCAATGCCAATAAAGGCGGCTGATGAAGGCCGTTAAGCCGGATCGGTGTCGACTTGCCTGGGGCGGAATGAGCGCAAGTTGAGTTCTGGTTTGCTGCACCACTTCGCGCATGCTGATGCATCCATAGGCCAAATACGCCGACAGACGGGAGCATGCATCAGGGGCAGATACAGGTGAAGATATGCCGCCCCTGTACCCAATGCTGCGCGCGTTGAGAAAACTGTGAAGTGTTTTCAATGCAAGCGTGCGTCCCCCGTGTTGTCGCAGTGGCGGGTTATGTTTCAAATGCGTCGGGGCAGCTATTGCCAAAGCCTGTGTGTTTGCCGGACGCCAAAATCTTAATGTTTCAAAGTGTGATTGTGGCAAAAGCATGTGCTGCTCCCAGGCGCTTTGCCACAGGTCGCGACTCTTTAAGCGCCTGACCACACCAAACTGTGGAAATTCATGCCAGGCGACGCTGTATTCTTTGCACCAGCTTGCTACTTTCAGGTCACGCGCAAAGGTCCAAGCATTCCCAGTTTCTTCATGCGAAAACAGTCCGGTGAATGACGCTTCATTCCAAATCTGTGTCAATACAGCGCTTAATTCACCGTGGTGGATTTCAACCTGACCGCCAAGAGTGCGTAAATGTGTGTCAAGGTCTTGCAAGGACTCACGGATGAACTCAAAGTGTTGAAGAGCTGTATCAGCTTGCAGCCACAGTTCCGGCTCAATGACGTAGATGCATCTGACCGGCCCGTTTTGACTGGCCTGCGTCAGCGCCATATGGTCTTGCCAACGCAAATCACGCTTGAACCAGACCAAGGAATAACTCATCGGCTATGGCTGCTTGTTTTGGACTGTCGACAAGCATCTGAGCAGTACTTCACTTCTTGCCAATTCTTAGCCCATGACTTTCGCCAAGTCATATCACGTCCGCAAACTTGGCAAGGCTTGCTTGGCAAATTTTGTTTATTCCCTTTGAAAGAAGACCTTGTTGTAACCATAGCTCGGGCTATACGCTGATCAATTGATCACCGCGTGAGGGAAGTGTCATCAAGTGTTTTTTTATCTTCTTCAGGGTCATCACTTTTCATGGCTTTTGGCATGCTCATTTTTTCGCCGTCCCATACCTGCCCGCACCAACAAACGCCTTCGTCGTTGATGATGCAAGTACCGGTTCCACAGCATCTTTGGTCTTCACTCACTTAAGCTCCTTGATAAAAAATCAGTGGTTAGCAGTTTGCTCTGCGATGGTCTGCAATTTGACGATCATCGAACTTCATACCCGGGTGCCTCAGGGCGCGATGTTTGGTAGTTCTGCCTTTGACCCGTTTTCTCCATAAGCTGAATGAGTCAGGTTTTAATTCAGCCCTCATCAGGTGGATTACCTCCGCCTCTGACAGGCCAACTCGCTCTTGTATGGTCTCAAAGGAAGTACGGTCTTCCCAAGCCAATTGAATGACAAGGGATACATCGCCTGCCGTCAGAGCCTTTTGTTTAATTAATTTGCTGATGGACATGGACAGAATATATTTCAATCGTGGATCGGTTTTTTGAATAGGTTTTGAACAGGTTTAAAAGTTAAACCAGCTTAATTCTACACATAATTCGAGGATTTTTGAAAAAATCTTTGGGTTGTACAGGTATTGAATAGACTTTATAGAAGTTAAAGTATTAAATAAAAGCCGATTAACAGATCAGAGTTTTGAAATGGTATCCCGACAGGCATCTCTTGGCCGTGGATTCATTGATCAGTTGAGAGAGCCATTGTTCAAGAACCAAGTGCTCATCTCGCCCTTGCCTTTGACTTCAATGACACCGCGGTGTTCAAGCGAAAACGGCCGAGTCAAAGCTTGGCGTGTAGATTCACTTATCTGTATCCTGCCTGCAACACCATGTGACTCCATGCGGCTGGCGGTGTTCACCACGTCGCCCCAAAGGTCATAAAGAAATTTGGTTTTACCAATGATTCCAGCGACCGCTGAACCTGTACTCATACCAATTCGAATATTCAGCGGGTGCTGACTGCTCGCGTTGAAGTCTTGAATGGCGAAGAGCATGTCCAGCGACATGAGCGCTGCGCGATCGGCATGGTCGGGTACCACCACGGGCAAACCCGCCGCAGCCATATAACAGTCGCCAATGGTTTTGATCTTCTCCAAGCCGCGATGCTCTGCAATCTGGTCAAAACGCGTGAAGAGGTCATTTAATACGTCGACAGGTGGTGCAGTCAGGCAGACAAGATTAGCTAGAAAAGTATAATTCTGAATGCGTAGCAAAACCAAAACAGGTATCTAAAAAAATAAAATGTATCTAAAAGTATAGTCGTTTGTCATTCTCATATGACATCAAGTTATGTAAATTCAATCTTGCGATATTTTTCAAATTCATACCCCAAAGCACAACTATCGCTCACTTGTCGTGAACGAGTTGTGGTGGGCGTGGGAAATCCCAAACTGAAATTTGGCCTTGCTTCGGAGCTTGGGCAAAAGCAGGGCGATCCTTATCTGGCCATCATCAATGAGCGCAGGCCAGTTCCAACGAATCCTGATCATCCATTGCAGTGGCGAGACAGGGTACACGTCCCTTCACGCAATCATTCACTGCTTCGAACCTTCAGAGAGTCTGCGACCAATTCCAACAGCATAAGGTGCTGCTCTTGCGGCGAGCATCGGATCGTTGGATGGTTCTACACCTTTTGGCAAGACTGTAGGTATAAAAGTGATGTCACGGCACGCGCCTGCCGAATCTTCAGAGACTGATGTGACCTTCAAATTACCGAGCGTTACTTTGCGACGGCCTTCGGGCAAAGGAACTGTGGCACTGTCTAGCCTGTCACCCGACTCAGCCAATTGAAGATTGAAATTGAAAGTGACTTGGCCATCCTTGACACGTTGACGGAGTTCGTCGAACAGGAAATGAGGTCCCTTGGCCTTTGCCTCTTCATCGCTGAGGCCCAGCACGCCAGTGGCGGGCTCAAAAATCCATTTGCCGAATTGCTTCTCGCCCTTGCTATTGACAAACGCAAAGGCATTGACGCCCCAGTAATTGACCGATGCAAAACTTGCTGGCACGGGTTGGCTTGCAAAGTATTTGCCTTGTAGCAGCACTTCAGGATTGGCCTCTGCAAAAGCTTTGACTTTTTCTGGATTGGCCGCTTTGGTTGAAGGGTCAGGTGTGAGCGACTCTAGGCGACCTAGCAGTTGTGCCGGTGTTGATGATCCAAAAACAGGCGCTGAGATATTACCCATTTGCCATGTTTCACCATCAGAAAGGTTGAACTGCAGCGCCATGTTGCGTTGGCTCTTGGCATTGTCTGCAGCTTTTGGGTTTCCGCCGCCCACAGAAAAGCGAATGATCACAGGTATTTTTTGACCACTGAATGCGGAAGCAGATGACAGGGCGCGACCTTCTGTGCTGCCTACAAACTCACCCGATGCGCATATTCCCTTGGCACCTGAGCGGCGGTAGCCTTCAAATTTCCCGCCTGCGGCTTCAAAAGAATCAACCATCTTCACGGGGTCAACAGTTTCTGCGCTGATTGCCGCAGCCATGATGAGGTGGCTCAAAGTGACTACAGACAGGAACGGCAGGCTTGAAAAAAAATTGATTGACATAATGTTGAAAGCATGAAGTTGGAATTTCAATCCTATATTGAAAAAAACAAAACCAATGTGCCAAATGAGAAACCCCAGCTTCAACGATACTAATTTGACAGACTGACACAGTCAGCAGATTGCTATTTCGGGGTGTCGTCTTTAGTGTGTACTGGGATTCAATCAATATATTACCAATTATGTAGTAATTTGGTATTTATAAAAAAATTACCAAATGCTCAATATAAAGCAATTTAGCTGGGAATTAAGCTCCTATGTAAGCTTGATTGCCAAATAAGTTTAATATTTCACGCAGGCTAACAGGAGCAGCCATGAAAGAAGCCAGTTTTGGTAGGTTTGAGCAGTCCTTCATGTTTCACATGATTCGTGACTTTTTCCTGCTCTTGATTGTGGTCGCTGGCCTTGAACTCGGCATTCGCTATGCGGTAGTGGTCTATGACTTCAAAAGCAATGAACCCCAGCGTGTTGATCGAGCTGCTCAGCAATTGGCAGATGATGTCAAATCGATCATGCTGAACTCTGGGGGCCCAACTGCGGCGCAAACTGTTTATCCCATTTTGAATCGCAACTATGACAGTTTGGGGCTATCCATTGCGGTGGAACCTTCAGACATCACGGTTGAATCTATCAAGCAAACCTTCAAGTTAGATCCTATTGGCTTAAGACAGCGCTGGCCCGAAGGCGATAGCAGCGGGTCGTCCGTCCAACTCAAGGCTGAACAGTTTTGTCTAGGCTGTCACGTCAAGGCGAAAGTGGGTGACGTGCTCGGAACTGTCACCGTGAGAAGCTATTTTTCTCGCAAGGTGGCTACTTGGTGGCACGAGGTTCGTGTCACTGCCAGCGCCTTGAGCATCAAAATTGTCATACACACGATAGTACTTTTTTTCTTACTCAAAGTTCGCATGGAACCCTTGTTGGCACTGCGCTCAACAGCGGCTTCGTTGGCTAAAGGGGTGATGAATTTGTCACCTCGAAGCAAAGTCAATTCAAATGATGAATTTGGTGAGTTGGCCCAGGACATCAATCATTTTTTAGACCGAGTCAAGCAAATCGTGCACGATCTTGACGGCATTCTCAGCGAGGTGGTGTCTGTGGGCTCTCGCCTAGGTGGTCTCAATCGTCACCTAGAACAGCAATTAGACGGAATGCGTGACGATGCATTCAACAACAGTTGGAATGAAAGTCAACGAAACCTGTCAATTCAAATTGTTGCTGCCCGTGAGGCGGGTGCATTTGAAGTCTTGGTTCAAACTTTAGATGCTTTGTCTCATTCTTCTGAGCGAGGCGATGAGCTTGCTCCTTTGCGTGCCCAGTTGGCTAAATTACAGAGCAGTTTTTCGGCAATCACCCATGCAATTCAAAACGCATCACCCTCGCCAGAGTTAGCACAGGCGCAGGCAGCCCAGTACCAAGCCTTGTCATTGTCCCTGAGGGAAATGGCGTTGCTGGAAGCCAGCATGCAAAAAGTGGCTGAGTCAGGTCAACAAGTCATTCACCGATTAGCAAAGGGCAGATCCGATTCTTAAGTAATTTACACGACATAGCCCAAGTCTGATTACCATCAGCGGATGCCATCTTCATACGTCATCAGTTACCGTCCCGATATAGACGGATTGCGTGCAGTTGCGGTACTGACAGTCATCGCATTTCATGCCTTTCCCGAATGGGTTTCAGGCGGTTTTATTGGCGTAGATATTTTTTTTGTGATCTCGGGTTTTTTGATTACCAAGCTTATTCAAGCTGGTCTTAACAAACACAATTTCAGTATCAGTACTTTTTACGCAAGCAGAGTAAGACGTCTTTTTCCATCACTGATTTTGGTCTTACTGGCCTGTCAAATATTTGCTTGGTTCGCCTTACTGTCTGACGAGTACAAATTGCTGGGCAAGCACATATCGGCCACTGCATTGCTCATTCCAAATTGGGTTTTTTGGAGCGAGAGTGGCTACTTTGATTACGCCGCCAATACCAAACCACTGCTGCATCTTTGGAGCCTGGGCGTAGAAGAGCAATATTATCTATTTTGGCCCATCACTGTTTACTTGCTATTCATTTACAAATTAAACGCAATCAGAATAACTTCAATCCTTTTGCTCTGCTCTTTATTATTGAACTTGTTCGTGACTGAAAGATTTCCATCGGCAGCATTTTTCTTGCCTTTCACCCGAATGTGGGAATTGTTAGCAGGAAGTTGTCTTGCCTTTTTTACACAAGCAAACTTGACGGGATTTAACCCTATCAGGGCTCAGTTCGAAAAATACAAATGGATAAGGCACGGACTGTCTTTTTTGGGCTTGTTGCTGTTGTCAGCAAGCTTATTTTTTATTGACCAAGACAAGCACTTTCCAGGTGGCTGGGCGATATTGCCCGTGCTTGGCACTTTGTTGATCATTGTTGCTGGGCATCAATCTTGGTTTAACCAATCGGTGCTGTCTAGCCGAATACTGGTTGGCATTGGGTTAATCAGCTACCCTTTGTACTTATGGCATTGGCCGCTGTTGTCGTTTGCAAGAATTCTCGAACAAACTCAGCCACATTGGCAAATTCGCATTTTATGTATAGCCATTGCATTTATCTTGTCTGTGCTTACCTATTTTTTTATTGAGCGTCCAATTCGTTTTGGCCAAAATCTAAGGGCTAAAACATACGCTTTGACCCTACTGATGTTGATGACAGCAAGCTTGGGCTTTACCACTTACATTTCCGAGGGATTCAAGTCAAGATTTGCCAATCAACTGATTGAAGAACAAATCTCCGACCTTGCATTCAATATTCCGGCCAGTATGGAGTGGTATTGCCGCGACGCAAGCAATGAAGGCCCCCGCTGCCTTTCAAGTGCACCTGATCCATCAACTGTGGTTATAGGGGACAGCCACGCACTGACCATTTACTCTGGTCTGATTGAGCGTTTTAAAGCCAAAGGTCAGGACGTAGCTCTTTATGGAGGAAGCGATGGATGTCCGCCATTGTTAAATGTCGTTATTCAAGACCTAGGTGGAGATACTAGAAACTGTTTAAAAAAAGGTACTCAAGCTATTTTGAGAGTGATCAAGGATCCTGCAATCAAGGAAGTCATTCTGACAAGCAGGGGTCCCATGTACACAACGGGCAAAGGTTTTGGAGAGGTAGAGTCGTCACAATTTGGGAGCTGGGTTCTGCACTTTGATGATGAAGATAGTCAACTGCGAAACAATGAAGAGGTTTTCCTCATGGGCTTGGCAAATACCTTGGATGCTATGCTTGCTGCAGGTAAAAAAGTAACTTTTTTGCATGATGTTCCAGAGCTTGGGTTTGATATCAGAAGCTGTTTTACTTTCAGGCCGTTGGTAATTACCCATAAGGCGATGGATCCATGTGCAGTTAGTAAAAGTGATTTTGTGGCCAGAACCAAAATGCACAGGGCTGGCGTGGATCAAATACTGTCCGTAAGACCAGAAATCAAAGTCATAGATTTAGCCGAAGCTTTGTGTGATGACGAATGGTGTTTTGCTTCAAAAAATGGTATCTTGTTTTATATAGACGATGATCACCTTAGCCTGCGAGGTGCTGAATATGTGGTGAAACAGTTATGGGATAAATTTTGACTAAAAATAGATGTTAAAAAACCTGTTTCAGTTATATTTTTTGGTCACATAGATAATGGGAGCACATCAATGCAAAAAGACCTGATATCTCGTCGAAATATATTGCTGCGTTATGGACGCCTTGCTATTTCTTTTGGTATGTTCGCACCTGCCATAGTCACTAGCCGAAAGTCATTGGCGCAGCAGTCAGCTAATCATTTCTGTGGGAAACAAACGCCTTCCCAGATGCAAGGGCCCTTCTACATACCCCTTTCACCCGAGCGTATAAATCTTATAGAACCAAAAATGAAATCATCCAGCATGCGTTTGGCGGGTCTTGTGGTTGATACGGCATGTAGACCCATTTCAGGTGCGATGTTGGACTTTTGGCAATGCGATGAAAGAGGTCAGTACGACACAAAAGGATTTAGTCTGCGGGGGCATCAGTACTCCAACAGTAAAGGAGAATTTTTCTTGGAAACTGTAATTCCTGGTTCATACCCCGGAAGAACACCTCACTTACATGTCAAAGTTCAGCGCAAGGGGGGGCAACTGCTAACAACTCAACTTTATTTACCGAATCACCCTGGTAATGCGCAAGATTTTCTTTTTGATCCAAGCTTGTCATTAGTGCCCAAAGGGCGGGATTTTCACTGGCAATTTGTTTTGCCAAGTTGATGGCATCAAGTGAAACGCAAATGCACAATTGCAACGCTGCGTTACTGCATGGCTTATTTGGAAATCACCGCGATCAATCCCAACGCCACTGCACAAAAACTCAGTGTAAACAAGCGGTGGTTCGATCTAGATGACGACGGATTACAAGCATCGATTGCGCAACAGCCCATACTTATAGCTACTCATGCAGCCCATAGAGCTAGAGCCGCCGAAAGGGGGGGCCAGACTCTTTTGACTTGTAGCGAAGGACATTGTCAGCAATTTTTGTTGGATGATCTATTGGCATACTGTGATTTTTGAATTGCCTAGTATTTCTTTAGAGACCCTATTTTGTCTCTTGGTTGACGCTATCAAACGTGATGTGCGTGCAATATCTCGATGAGATTTAAGTGCAAAAGTCATCTAGAGGCTCTCAGCGCGACAACCAGTGTCGTAGAAAATCAAAAAGTATTGCTTTTGAGGATATTTTTTTTAGACGGATCATCGGTCTGGGCTCGTATCCGAAAAGTACGAAATTCGAATCCATAGGCCGACGCCTAACTTGATAATTTAATCAGCCTGTCAAGTGAAAAATGTGAAATTGAACGTTTCATAGGCCGTACTTGATAGGCTGCCGGACTTCGGTCTCCTCACACCTGATTACTTTGGAAGGTGTATGAATCTACAGCGAGCGTTCATACCTATGAGAATCAAAAGCAGAAATCGGAGTTAAATTGAGATAATTAGTTCATAATGATGAAAGCTAGTGTTTTTGCAATTACGCTCATTCCTTACATGGATATTGATTATGAAAATTGTTAAGTTCTTTTTGCTCTCGTTAGCACTGGTTTTTATAGGTCAAGTTCAAGCAGGCGCATGGGACGAACTCAAGCCCTATGAGATAACCGACAACACACCCATTGTTTTCAGTCCCAAAGACAACACACTGGTTTTAGAAGATCCACAAGGTTCGTTGACCATCGAGGAAGTCTTGAAGCGCAAGGATGAATTCAAGCCCCCATCAGACATGGCACCGCTTGATGCGCGCCATCATTATTGGATCATGCAAAAGGTCAGCAGCAAATTGACGGTTGATAAAAACTTCAGACTTAATGGATCGTTGCAAAAAATAAATACATATGTCATTTCCTCAGATAACGCCGTATTTGCTTTGAAACCTGGGGGGGGAGCCGACGGTAAATATGCCTTTCTGAGTGACATAGACCCAGTCCTACCTTCTTCAGCCAAAGTGCCCAGCCGAGAGGCCTTGTTCACATTGCTCAGAGGAGACACTCTGAGTTTACTGTCCCATATTAAAGCTGTTTCAGCTTTACCGCCAAGAACATTTGTTCTGCAAGTTGTAGACAACGAACGCTTTTTGGAAGCCCGTCGCTTTGGTCTGTATGTTGAGGGCGTATTGCTTGGTGTTCTTTTGGCCTTAGCAATATTCGGTTGGTACTCTTACTTGGCTAACAAAGACAGAGCAAGTCTTTTTTATAGCATCTGGATTTCATTTGCTTTTTTGTCAGTATTTACAGTTTTTAGTCAAGATGGACAACATCTTATGGAGTTCGTAGTGAATATCTACGGCACGTATATCGGTGTGGTCTCCTTGGCTTTCTTTTTATTTCTCTTTTTTGCTTATTCACAATTAGTTTTCTACTTTCTTTTTTCTAGCGCATTTTTGCAAACAGCAAAATTCTATCCAAAGACTCAAAATTTAGTTTACTTGCTTATTATTTACTTTATTGCTCATTTCATAGCAACCGTTTTCTGGAATCATAATATTTCTTCCAGTTTATGGTTCATGGGAAACGCAATTATTCCAGTGATAGTTTTTATTGGGCTTTACAGAGTGGCTTTTCAACGTTACCGCCAAGGCATGCGCATTGCCATATTTTGGATGATTGCGGCTGTGCCATATTTAATATTTAGGCTCATTTTTCTATCTGGTAATTTCGGGTTTCCCTCAGTATCCAGCTTTCTGCCGGAGTCAGGCTTTGGCGTCCTGCTTCAAAACCCCGGTATTTTCCAAGCATTTGGGATGTGTGCTGAAGCCCTGATCATGGCTTTGGCCGTTGTGAGCAGGAACGTATGGGTTCAAAAGGAATTGGCTAAATCTATTGACGCGCAAAAAACATTGGTCGAGGGACAAAACAAGGTACTTGAAGAAACTGTAGCTGAGCGAACTAAAGAGCTGACAAAGAGTACTAAGGAACTTGCTGAGACTGCCAGGAAACTGGAGGAACAACACCAAGAACTCGATGAGGCGCATCAGTTGGTAGTGGGTTCTGTCAACTATGCCAGCCGTCTTCAACGCGGCCAGTTACCACGAGAAATACGCATAGATGGTCGCTTTGCTTCCTTCGCCTCTATTTGGGAACCACGCGACACCATTGGCGGCGACTTGTATTGGTTGTCCAGTTCACAGCAGTCAGTGCCGTTTGTGTTGGCAGTGGCTGATTGCACGGGCCACGGTGTACCAGGTGCCATGCTGAGTTTACTGGTCAGCAACTCGCTTGAACGTATTTATGCCAATGACACCGATGAAGACCCCGCAATGGCTTTGATCTCACTTGACCACTATGTGCGTACAGGCCTGAACCAAGATCGACCCGACAGTGAGAGCGACGATGGGTGTGATGCAGCAATGCTTCGCATCGACCGAAACAACCAAACCATTGAGTTTGCAGGTGCCAAACTCGGACTGTTCCAAGTCAATGCACAAGCCGAAGTCACCAGGCACCAAGGAGCCAGGTGCAGCTTGGGCTACCAAGATGCAATTGAATCCAAAGACAAGCCCGTGGTGCAAATAATTCGCTACCAAGCAGGTGACGCCTTTGCCATCGTGACCGATGGTTTGACCGATCAGATTGGTGGCACAGGTGCTGTCAAAGTGTCTTACGGCTATAAACGCATTGAAACCATTCTTAAAGCTAATTGTTCGAGCAATGCGCAATCCATTGCCGATGCTGTTCGTGCCGACTATGTGGCTTGGCAAGGCAACGAGAGTCGCAGGGATGATGTGACAGCGGTTTTCTTCAAACTTTAGAAAGATAAAAGGTATGGATTTATCACAAGCTATTTTGTTGCGCAACAGTTTGCGCGAGAACCATGTGATCATGGCCTACAACGGCACGGTCTCTGACGACTTGATGATCACGCTGGCCGATTTGCTCAAAGAGCGCCTTGTTGCCAACGACGACGTCAAACGTTCGAAACTGATCTTTGCCGTCTTCATGGAAGGTGTGCAAAACTTGATTTGGCATGGCAAAGAACACGCGGAAAACATGGGCATGATCTTGATCACCGAGCACAACAAAGAGATCACCATCATGTGTGGCAACCGCATTGAAAAGGACAAGACCCAAGGTTTGAAGGACAGGCTCGCACAAATTGAAGGGGCTGACAAAGACACCATCCGCCAGCTCTACCGCGATGGAATGTCTCATGCCAGCGAACACGAAGGACCGGGCTCTGGATTAGGTTTATTGGAGATTGCCCGCAGGTCTACGCAGCCCATCAGTTACACCTTTGTCGATGTAGATGACAGCAGCGTGGACTTCATCTTGGCGGCCACCATTTAAGGAATGAAAGCAGAGGAATGAACATGAAGATAGAAGCCACAGACAGAACCCCCGCCATCACTTTGAGCCATGATCCGTTGAAACTGGTGATGGCGGGTGAATCCTTTCCTGAAGATGTATCAGCTTTTTACGGAGAAGTCATTACAGCCATCAACCAATTGGCCAGCAGCGCCAAGGGTAAGTTAGATGTTGAGATGGCATTGGTGTACATCAACAGCTCAAGCATCAAAGCCATGTACCGTATCTTCGAGGGTCTTGACGCTTACCGACAAGCTGGCAATGAAGTGCAGGTGAATTGGAGAGCCGAGGAAGACGATGACATCATGCAAGAACTTGGCGAAGACTTCAAAGACAGATTCCAAGCGCTGAGCTTCAGTGTGGTGCAGAGTAGCTGAAAAAAACAGAAATTTTTCATGAAATGTGTGATCACTAGACACATTTGAGGTACACGATTGGTGTTGACTTGTTTGGTTATCTAGATCCCACCAGTCTGGCCCTTTTGTGCTGGCAGTGGCTGATTGCACACGCCATGGAGCTCCGGGAGCTATGCTGTGGTTAATGGTAAGTAATTTAGTGGAATCAATTTACTCTTCCGGCGTCATGTCAGATCGCTTATGTTATTCATACGCATCCAAAATAAAATAAAACACATTTACTGTTGACAATAAAGTGGGAAAATAATTTTGCTTTACGGTTTTGTCGAAAATTCCAATTTAAATCATTACCGCTCATTGCGGCAACATCATTTTTTAAAAGTCTCCCATGGAAATTAAGGTTAATTTTCTCGATAAGCTTCGTCTTGAAGCCAAGTTCGATGATTTCACTGTCATCGCAGACCAGCCTATTCGTTATAAAGGTGATGGTTCAGCGCCTGGGCCGTTCGATTATTTTCTGGCTTCTTCGGCTTTGTGTGCAGCTTATTTTGTTAAGTTGTACTGCGACACACGCAATATTTCTACCGAAAATATCCGTCTATCGCAAAACAATATCGTTGATCCGGAAAACCGTTATCAGCAAATTTTCAAGATTCAGGTTGAATTACCGTCAGACATAACCGAATTAGATCGTCGAGGCATTATGCGCTCCATCGATCGTTGCACTGTGAAAAAAGTGGTGCAAGCAGGACCTGAGTTTGTCATTGAAGAAGTAGAAAACCTCGATGCCGATGCGCAGGCCTTGCTGGCTTTGACGCCGGCTTCTGATATCCGCACCTGTATTTTGGGCAAAGATCTGCCCTTGGAGCAAACCATTGCCAATATGTCGGGCATTTTAGCGAGTTTAGGCATCAAAATTGAAATAGCTTCTTGGCGAAATATTATTCCCAATGTGTGGTCGTTGCATATCCGTGATGCGCATTCGCCAATGTGTTTTACCAATGGCAAAGGAGCGACTAAGGAAAGCGCATTGGCTTCCGCATTGGGCGAGTATATTGAGCGGCTTAGTAACAACCATTTCTACGCTGGTGCTTTTTGGGGTGAAGATATCGCCAGCGCGGCGTTTGTCCATTATCCGAATGAACGCTGGTTCAAACCTGGCCCTGAGGATGCGCTACCTTCTGACATTCTGGATGAGTACTGCCTGCAAATTTATGATCCTGATGGCGAGCTTTGTGGCTCGCATTTGGTTGATACCAACTCCGGCAATGTCGAGCGCGGTATTTGCACGCTGCCGTATATCCGCCGCTCAGATGGCGAAACGGTATATTTTCCGTCTAACCTGGTCGAAAACCTATTTGTCAGCAATGGCATGAGTGCCGGTAATACGCTTGCCGAAGCGCAGGTGCAATGTCTCTCCGAAATTTTTGAGCGAGCGGTAAAACGCGAAATCCTTGAAGGTGAAATCGCCTTGCCTGATGTGCCGCTTGAAGTCTTGGTGAAATACCCCGGAATTCTGGTTGGGATTCAGAGCTTGGAAGAGCAGGGTTTTCCGGTATTTGTAAAGGACGCCTCGCTAAACGGAACCTATCCGGTCATGTGTGTCGCCTTGATGAACCCGCGCACTGGTGGTGTGTTTGCTTCGTTCGGCGCACACCCAAGTTTAGAAGTCGCCCTCGAACGAAGTCTGACGGAATTGCTGCAAGGTCGCAGTTTTGAAGGTCTGAATGACTTTCCCCAGCCTAGCTTTGAGAGCAATGCTGTGACTCATTCAAATAACTTTGTTGAACACTTCATCGACTCTAGCGGCGTCGTTTCGTGGCGCTTTTTTAGCGCCAAGCCTGATTTCGAGTTTGTTGAATGGGATTTTTCTGACCGGTCTGATAACGCCAATGCCGAGGAAGCCGCAACCCTGTTCGGCATACTCGATGGTATGGGCAAAGAAGTCTATATGGCGGTGCATGATTTGCTGGGCGCCACCGCATGTCGCATTTTGGTGCCTGGTTATTCGGAAATTTACCCGATTGAGGACCTGATCTGGGATAACACCAACAAAGCGCTGTTGTTCCGTGCTGATATCTTGAACTTGCATCGACTCGACCAAGGCAGCCTCGAGAAACTGCTGGAGCGCTTGGATAGCAATGATTTAGATGAATACTCCGATATTGCCACGTTAATCGGCATACAGTTTGACGAAAATACGCAATGGGGTAAGTTGACCGTTCTCGAATTGAAGCTCTTGATCCAGCTTGCCTTGCGGGAGTTTGATGCGGCGCATGAGCTTGTGGGTGCTTTCCTGCAATACAACGACAATTCCGTCGAGCGCAGGTTGTTTTACCAAGCATTGAATGTGGTGCTCGAGGTGATGCTCGATAGCGATTTGGAAATTGATGACTACGCCGTTAACTTTCGACGGATGTTCGGCGACGCCCGGATGGATGCCGTCATGGGCTCGGTGGATGGTAGCGTTCGCTTCTTTGGACTAACGCCAACGAGTATGAAATTAGAGGGGCTCGACAAGCACCACCGTCTGATTGACAGCTACAAAAAATTGCATAAGACGCGAGCGAATGCTGCTGCTGTCGCCTTATAGATAGGTCATTTTTTATACGAGCCTGACACACTCTAAAGTCGATCTCGCAGCCAGACAGTAATTTTTAAATTCTGTAGTCCATGCTCAGTCTAATGAACACTGAATTTACCAGTCGCTACTGTTAGGTTCACCTTTAAATGGCCCGCACAGTTCAGGTGTAATCCATCCCCCATAAAATTTTCCTGACTGAGGAACAACATTTGCATCGCCCACCCTGCAATCGAGATTGTGAGAGTAAAAAGCAATGCAATCAGCCAGAGGCTCTGCTCCAGCCAAGGGATGAGGATAGCTCCAAGCGACATGTGGCAAGCGCCGCTCGCCATCTACTAGATCCCAATAAAGTGCAGGGCCTTTCCACTCGCAAAATGAGCCTCGGCTTGCGCGACGCAAAAGTGCAACCTGTACGTCCGACATCGGAAGATAAAAAGTAGGTGGGTGTGAGGTCTCCCTTACCGCCCAGGCGCCTCGTGTTCGAGCGACCAGGGTTTTGCCCCACAGCACAACGATCTCGCGCTGGTCACGAACGAGTTCTGGCGGGCGAGGGAAATCCCATACTGAATGTTGTCCTTGCTTTGGGACATCTGCGAACGGTGGACGGTTATGACCTCGCCAACGCCATTGCGATCGGGCCTGGTCCAACGAATCAAGATCATCCATGCTCATGTTTACCTCGAATATGTGCAGTCAGTAATCATATGCTTACTGCTATTTCTTGTATCAATGTAACATTCAAAAAAACATTACTCAATAGAATCCAACATGCCCACCATATCGAACAGCTTTGAACTGAACTCCGTCGAATGGCGTCGGATTACTGATCCAGAGTGCACAGCATTTCTAGTTGATTTTGAATACAGCTTGCTTGGATATGACATGGTTAGCGGAAGACTGGATATGCTGCTTCGGTATGGAAAAGGCGGCCATTGCCGCCGTCATCGCCATGTGGCTTCTACTGTTACGTTGGTACTCGAGGGAGAGCAAATCCTTAAGCAGACAGGTCTTGATGGGAGCATCGAGGTGATACATCGTAATTGAGCTTCAAGGATTAACGTACTGCTGTGGTGACCGATGGATTGACCGATCAAATTGGTGGCGCTGCAGGGAAAACCTCTTATGGTTACCGTCGGCTGGAAGAAGTTCTCAAGGCCAACTCTACTAGCAGTGCTGAGGAAATAACACTCGCCATGAAAGCTGACTTTGCTATTTGGCAGGGCACCAATGCACGCAGAGACGATGTCACTGCTGTGGTGTTTAGGCTGTGAGGCATGCCCATTTAAATAACATGGCATCGTATTCTGCTTCCATAGCTGACCAATGCATTACATTGGATATATTCTTGAATCTGCAACTACTCTTCAAGGGCTCAGTATTCATGTACAGTCAGAATCAAGCATCCAAGTGGGAGGCGCGTCCTTTGTTGTTGATTGTTCGCAAGCAGCAAGAGTTTGTTGACAACCAAGAATTTTTAACTTTTTTGAGTAATGCGTTTCAAAATTAAATCAAAGGGATTGTATGAATTTAAAATCGTTGCTGCGCCTGAATCTCATGGTCATATTTTTGTGTGGAATAGTGCCTGCTCAAGCGGCTGAGACAGTAAAGATTGGATTTATCGATGTGCTGTCAGGTCCCTTTGCGCTGACTGGGCAAGGCTCTTTAAAGCAACTGCGAGAAGTCGTGTTGCAATTGAACAAAAAGTCAGCTCCTAATGATCCTAAATTTGAAGTGATTGAGTTTGATAACAAAGGCTCAACACAAGAAAGCATCAATATGTTGAAAGCCGCATCAGATCGCGGTATTCATTTCATTACGCAAGGGGGCGGATCGGGCGTAGCTTTGACGCTGGTAGATGCGCTCAATAAATTGGCTGAACGTGAACCTGCGCGTGCCATGGTGTATTTGAACTACTCGGCCATGGACCCTTTACTGACCAATGACCGATGCAGTTTTTGGCATTTCCGCTTTTATCCTTCCAGCGAGATGCAAATGGAAGCCTTGACCACCTATATGCTGGGTCGCAAGGACATCAAAAAAGTCTATCTCTTGAACCAAGACTACACCCATGGTCAAACGGTTTCTAAATCTGCCAGAGAGTATCTGGGCCGAAAAAGACCTGACATACAAATGGTCGCTAATGAATTCATTCCCATGGCGCAAATTCGTGACTTTGCACCTTATATAGCCAAAATTGCTGCCTCAGGAGCCGATACTGTCATCACTTCCAACTGGGGCAGCGATTTAACTTTGTTGTTAAAGGCAGCCAAAGACTTTGGCTTAAACGTGAATTTTTTCACTATGAACGCTAACAACCCTGGAACCCCAGCCCTAATGGGTTCTTGGGGTGTCAACAAAGTGGCTGTTATTTGGAATTGGCTGGGTAACGCCAATACGCCTGAGCTTGAAAAAATCTCTGTGGCCTACAAGAAAAAATACAACGAAGATTTTATTTTTGCAGCCCATTGGAACACCATGAATATGCTGTTCCAGGCTATCAAAAACGCCAAGTCCACCGATGCCAAAACCGTGGCTTTTGCCTTGGAGGGCTTGACGTACAACAGCCCTGTGGGCGAAGTAAAAATGCGCAAGACGGATCACCAACTTGAAGCACCTCTGTATTTGGGTATATGGGCTAAGCAAGGCTCCAAGGGAGTCAAGTACGATGCCGAAAACACTGGTTATGGTTTTCGCACGGAAGCGGTTTGGGATGCCTACATCAGCTCACAGCCCACATCATGTCAGATGAAGAGACCTTCGTAATCTTTCACCAACAGTTACTTGAGGCTACAAGTGCTTTGATCCATGTATCTGAAAATGGGGTAGATTTGATTTCCCCATTTGCGACTACTTAACACGCCATATCGACACACACCAGCTTGCAAGTAATGTGTTTTTTGTCATCAGGAATACAAGTGCGTATGCCTCCAAGTAGCCAGTGTTTAATCAGTCAGTCAATTGCCATTTTTTAATGGAAATTTTTAATAAGATTTGGATGGTACATAATTAGTCAAGTTTAAAAAAAAATAATGAGTCGTTTGGAAATATAACAATGAGCAACATAATTATTCTTGGTGCCGGACAGGTTGGAACCTCGGTAGCAAAAAGTCTGGCTAACGACGGTCATAACATCACTGTGATTGACCGTGATGCGCCCAAACTAAAAGAGCTGGCTTCCAAATATGACTTGCGCACCGTTACTGGTAACGCTGGGCACCCCCCCATTTTGAAAGAAGCTGGTATAGCGGACTGCGACTTGCTCATTGCTGTGACCGAGGTTGATGAGATAAACATGATGGCGTGCAAAATCGCATCCAGCATATTTAATGTACCTAAACGCATTGCCCGGATACGATCTTCAGAGTATTTAGACGACCCTATTCTGTCCGTGGAGGAAGTTTTCGGTATCAGTCACGTTATTTCGCCCGAAATGTTGCTTGCTCGACATGTTGAAAACCTTGTTTTTTATCCAGAGGCCCTCCAGGTTTTAGAGTTTGCGGAGCGCCAAGTCTGCCTAGTGGCCGTGACCGCTAAAGTCGGGGGACTATTGGTGGGAGACAGGATAGGCAATCTGCACAATCACCTGAAGACCACGGATGCGCGAATCGTTGCAATATTTCGCGGCACGAGCACAGTGCAGCCCTTAGCAGATACGGTTATTGAAGACGGCGACGAAGTGTTTTTTCTTTCTCGAACAACCGATATGCGGCAAGTTA
>Ga0209355_1000498_pt1 | contig 23562 bp, 17 predicted proteins | sample LauGreSBDMM110SN_3_FD_187563 | JGI IMG/M metagenome (GOLD analysis project Ga0209355, IMG submission 187563) | Freshwater lake microbial communities from Lake Michigan, USA - Sp13.BD.MM110.SN (SPAdes) (version 2) | ecosystem: Environmental > Aquatic > Freshwater > Lake | place: Lake Michigan... | reverse complement strand
TAAAATAGATATATATATATATATATATATATAAATATAAAAAGAGATTATAAATACAAAAGAGATGTCAAAAGAGATGTCAAAAGAGACCTACAATTATCCCCCGGAAACGATTATTCCCCGGAAACGATTATTCCCCGGAAACGATTAGCTAACAGTACTGATCTTCGCCCGGAAACGATTATTCCCCGGAAACGATTATTCCCCGGAAACGATTAGCTAACAGTACTGATCTTCTCCCGGAAACGATTTCGCCCCGGAAACGATTATTCCCCGGAAACGATTAGATTAGCCTGACCCGGAAACACTTTCACCAGAACTCTTCCAGCGCATCTCTGGAGAAGAAGCATGAGTGAGAAAGCATGCGTCGACGACACGGGGGGCGTGCTAGAGAGCGCATACAGGCAACTGGTGGAAGACTATGCATGGTTGACGAGGCGCTACGATTTACTGAAACAGCGCTACGAATATATGCATGGCTTCGACATCGAAGCACTTGCTGAACATAATCTGCAGCAGCTTCGCGAGGATCTCGAAGTTGCCTTGCAACGTGTTGGTACCCAGCAACATTTTAACGACGCATCGAAAGAAGTAGCTAGCAAGTTCAAGGGCTTTGTGTGCCCCATCAGCTGCAAGTTGATGAAAGACCCGGTCATAGCTGCCGACGGTCATAGCTATGAAAAAGAAAGCATTGAACTTTTTCTCAAAAATGCACTCATCTCACCCATAACCAAGAGCCCATTCGCACACACGCATCTCACCCCCAACCATGCTCTTAAAAAAAGCATTGACGAGGCACTGGAACACAGTCTCCACAAACAGAGCATTTACTGAGTGTGTGCTTTACTGAAACTCGTTAAAAAATAAACAAAAAAATAAACAAAATTCGCGTTCAAGCGTGAGCATCCGCAGATTTGTGGCGCAAGCAGAATTTGAGACGGTTTTCCATTTCGGTGATGTACTTTGGGTGTATGCCATAATTGTCCAAGAGTGTCGATTCTGGTGGTAACAACATCTTGAGCTCTTTTTTTCTCTCCAAAACAACGCAGCTGTCGTTGTAGACGCCGTGGCGCATAAGGTACAGAGCTCCAACAGCGAGACGTTGGACCTCATTAGATCTTATACACATGCCTTGTGCGATAAGCAAATGAAAAATTTGTAGGGTGCTGATGACAACATGCTTTACCAGCTCTTGGCGTTTTTGTTTTGTCATATACGTAAATATATACTGCGTCTTATTGAAGCTTTGTAGCAACAGAATACATGTTAAAACCAAATTCTTATTCTGTCGAAAATTCCGCAAACAAATCTCTGAGCTTTTTCTCAACACAACACTTAGTGACAAATCGCGAATTCTATTGCTTGTATTTGAGCATAAAATACAAGTAACAATGGTGTTGACTTGAGCATGCATAGATTCGTGTGCATCTGATATTTCCGTACCAAACAAACAAACAGTGTCTACAAATTCAGTTTCAACAAAACGTTTTGTATGCACAACTACCCCCGTAAGAGCACATACAAGCCCATCTTCTGTTTCTACTGTTTCACACGAACCGTACGCACACACATGTACTTGACTGCATGTACAGCATCCATAAACATCAAGGTCAATTATCTCCCAGTCACAAATGTGGGTTTTGCATGTCAAGGTAGGAAGAGTGAATGGTGAACGCAACAGTTTCCAGATATGCACATTTTTCTCTATGACATGCTTGCGCATGCGCGTTGAGCTTAAGTCGAATTGCGCATCAGGCATTTTATTTCCTCGTCAAAAATTCTCTTATATGACATTCTTTATTATAGCACTACACAGCTGTGGGCATCAGCTCGAAATCGATCTGAATGCGAGCATGGAACGAGTATGGCTTTCTGATAAGCATATTCGCTGCTTGCGTAAGTTCTTCTTTCCGTTTTGCCTTTTCAGTTTCATATGCTGCAAGTGCATCTGCATCAGTTGGCCGAGCCAAAGATGTGGTCAAATGCGAAGGAATCTTCGAATAAATTTCATCATTTTCAGTCATTTCTAGCCAATGAATACCGTCGAGGCGTGAGATCTGGACACTTAGTTGATTAAGATCAACAGTACCCACCTTGCTCAGCACCTTCGTTTTGAGTTGATTACAACATGTGGACATCACTTGCTTAGTAACCTTGTACCACATGTCGTCAATAAGTGGTTGGGTGTCAATGTCTGCGTTGAGGATGTCTTTATTGATACGCAACAGGTCAATCACAGGATGAGCTTTGGACACAAAAACAAAATTTTCACCCTGCACGTTCAATACACCGTGGGAGTCCAAATTATTGACGTTGTACTCTGGATATTGCACTCGCCACGACATGCTTTCGTGAGTATTTGCTTCATTCTGATAGATAATCTGCGGAGTTGTGTTTGTTACCTCAGGAAGTGTTGAAAATGCATAAGCAGAACCAGTCCGTGTACATTCTCTGTTAGGCACACATGAAATCGACACCCCAAGTGGCAAGGGAAATCCGTTGAGATATTCCAACAAGGTCACTTTATGCAAATATGCGTTCTTGATAAGAGCTGTAGCCGAAGCATTGTCAGCGGCTCCGTCGAGTAACTCTGTGACTCCAAGAATGTCATTTATTCTTCCATTTTGTGTCGACCAACACGCTGCTTCTTGACCGCAGTGGGCAAATTGATTCAAACTTCCTCGAATACTACAACAGAAAACACGAGATATGATATTGCCAGCGGGTTTGTTCTCCTGCGAGCTGGTCGCTACCATGGCATTTGCTGTGCTTAAATAGTGCTGTAAGTACTTTTTGGTATTAATTTAGTGTCATGATTGCCGAATTTTCTTGCACCAACTGTCTAGTGTGTTCGATTGAACTTCGTGTGTCTTTTTTTTGCTTGACTGGCGTTGTGTAAAGGCCATATTTTGACCCGCCTTCTTATTTTGACTTGCGTTCTTATTTTGACTTGCATTCTTATTTTCACTTGCCTTCTTTTCTTCATTCTTTTCTTCATATAACCTCCTGGCAACTTGGTCTTGTTCGTCTCCTTTGTGCTCAATTATGCACACGCGACACCACCACCACGTTTCTGGCTCAATGTTTCCGAGAAATGCACGAGGCTTCGCCCATACTCGAGCGCTACAACGTTTACAGTTCCAAATAGCATCTTGAGCTGTCTGTGTCTGTGACTGTGTCTGTGTCAGTGTTGGTGTCAGTGCCTGTGTGAGTGGTTTTGCTGGGTTTTCAAACACGAATGATTTTTGTGACTTTTCAACTTTTGAATTCTCTGAGAAAATTTGTTGGCGACATGAGCTACACAGTATACTGTTTCCCCGCAAGTCTCGTCGAACCATCACAGCTGCAGCATCATGGTCCATCACAGCTTGGCAAGGAGCGCACAGCGGCCTGGAAGCAGGCATTTCAAATTGCATTCTTGAGCGACAGTCTGCTCGCCATTCATAAGAACTGGCTGATGAGCCAAAGTCCGGACGCATGAACAAAGAGATAATGCACCACGTAACAAGCACGATCAATTTATTTCTTCCTCAAATAGTACTAATTTTTGTAGACGTGTCACTCATGACACGCATCACTCAGACGCGCGCATCACTCAGACGCGCGCATCACTCAGACGCGCGCATCACTCAGACGCGCGCATCACTCAGACGCGCGCATCACTCTGGAGGCAGGGCCTGAGGGCCCGCGACGGCCTTCAAGGCACGCACGTCGCTCCGCGCCTTCGAGACGTAACGGGAAAATGCTGAACCCGGGATGCGGGAGTGCGGCGCGGGGAGCACGGGCGCGGCCGCAGGCGCCGCAGGTGTGGTCAGACGCGCATCACTCGGGACGAGTTTAACCTGTGGCTTTCCACCCTTACAGTCCCCGCCCACGGTGATGCGGTAGCCTTCCCTGTTCCAGGCTTCGGGGTCGAAGGTCCAGGTGACATTTTTGTTTTTCCTGTTGGTCTTCGAGCGGATGGCGAACGTGCAAAGCAATTTTCTAAAGCCAACTACCGGATTTTTCTGATGCTTCAAGAGCTCATTGGCAATGCTGCGCACCTGGATTTCTGTGAGCTCCGCACCCGAACAGAGGAGCAAGGGGTGCACATATTTGCAATGTGTCGTCTTGATCTCCTTTTGCTTCAAAAGCTTGCGCAGGTTGTCTGCCAGGTTCAAGTACCTGTCGGTTGCCGCGTATAGCGCGATGCCCTGAGTGTCTGTGAACACTTCCAGGACCTTCTTTGTGGCAGAGACTTTGCCTTTGCGGGTACCACCCCCGCGGGACAGTCGAGGGAACTCGCTGGGATTGAGAAGGTGGTTTGACTGAGAATCGTTGTTCTTCTTCAACATGGTGTCTTGCAACTTCGCCGCCGCCTCTTCGGCCGCCTGAAGGACAAGAGCGCCAGGCGCTCCGGGCGCAGGCACTCGTCCCGCGTCAATACCCGCTTCCCGCCCGAAGTCTCTCGCTGCCGCCACCTGTTCCGGGGCAATGTATTGAACCTTTTTTTTCAAACTCTTGTAGCCTGCACGCCCGCCGCGGAAGTGATGATCCTTCTCTTCCTTCCCCCCCTTCGGCGGCATGGTTGCTGCCTTCTTTGCGGCAGGCTCGGGCTCGCGCGCTTTCCACGACGCGCTCATGCTCGACAGGTTTTCGCGTAAAAAGTCTGGTCTTATATATATATATAGATTAAGTTCGCGATGAAGGTCGCGAACTAGCACGCTGTGGTAAAATGAAACACGCACGCCGCAGCAAAATGAAACATGCATGTCGCACGCTGTGGTAAAATGAAACACGCACGCTGTTGTAAAATGAAACATATTAGGCCCCGACTACCAAATTTCATTTGTACCGGCACGAGGTAAAGCGTGAATGGGTCGTATCAAGATACATCGCGAACAAATGGGCCCTAAAGCGAAGAAGGAGCTGGCGAGCGCCTGGTACGAGCGCCAGACGCGCCTCGCCGCTGAGGCTGCACAGGCTCTGGAGGCAACGGCAGTGAATGTGCGTGTCTACAATGGCGCCAGCGACAAGGATGCGCGTGCTGCAGTAGCGGCCTCCGGGGGCATCAACTGGGAGCTTCTCAGTGGCTCGACGCTGGCGCTCAAGTTCGCTGCGCGACAGGCGCAGAAGAACGCGCCGCAGGCGACGGTGTCGCTGAGGAAGCGCGGGGCGCACATGCCGAGCTCTTCGTCGGCGATCAAGAAGCGTAAGTGAAGCGAAGCAACAGCGTCAGTGCAGCGACGCATCAGGGACGCGCTTGCAGGTGCTCTGCGATGCCGAGGACGGACTTACAGAGCTTAAATATCGATGATATATGGGTTTTGACAAGACATCATCATCAGCATACGGGGAGTAGTTACAGTCTCGAGTTTATATTCTTTGTATTTTTCTTCCAAACTCGCAATCTGCTCGCGTAATGCCCGTAATGTCCAATCTGTTATTTTTTGTTCATTCTGATGCGCTATCAGTTCTTTGTTTTGCAATTTCAGTTCACGGTTTTCATCTATCAGTTCATTGCAACACTTTTCAATGTTGGATAATTCTTTTACTAATTCATCGCGAGTAAATTCTTTATAATATTCGTTAACACCGTCCGACGACATGCACTCTGTAGCATTTATACAGAAGAATAAGTTGTTTTCGTTTTATATAAACATCCAAAAACAACCCGCAAAGATTAAATGTGAAGATATGAGAGCATAAAAGCAATACTACATATGCGTGCTCTAAGGGGCAATGAACCCCGCCGGCGACATGCTAGGCGCTGCCAATGGCGAGCAGGGCGAGAAGGCGCAGATCTGCCCAGGACGTCCCCGTTTAAGAACGTCCAGCGTCGTAATAAGAGGTCTTAAACCTCTGGTGTGCTGATGTTTGGGACGCTTTAAATGCTTGCAAATGCGCCTTGGTGCCTTGCATTTTAATAAATCATGTCACTGTTTAACAAATACGGGTTCGGCATACATGCGGCCTGTGGTCCGCCCCGCAGCTTGCCGCGCGTCGTCCCCTGCGTGGTGGCGGAGCGCTCGCCAGCCTTGTCGCGCAGGGTGAGAGCCTGTGGTGCGTGCTCAAGCTGAGAGCTAGCAACAAAATTCACCCTGCCCTTGCCAGGCCCCATGTCCACACACACACGCTTGTACTCGTCTGCAGAGCTCGGTGTCCACCCCTCCCCGATCCGTAACTCCTGTTTCTGGCTCCGCCCAATGACAGTCCCCTGGTCACCCACCTTCACATTTTGGTAGGCAATCAGACTACGCACACGGTCGCCCTGTTGGAACCCGCCCGGGAGTGGGTTTTCTCCTGATCTTTCATCATGTTTCCAAAAGCCCGCACCCCTCACGGGTGGTTCATTGGGATCGGGGTTTGCTGATTCCTTGGGATCGGGGTTTGCTGATTCCGGATCAAATGAATGAGCTGATTCCGGATCAAATGAATGAGGGTTTGCTGATTCCATAATTTTTTTGTGTTTTATATAATATATGATGGGTACGTTGCTTGGGTTTAGGGTTTAGGGTGTGTCACCCTGCCTGAGCAAGCTTGGCAGCGCGCTCTGGAAACGTGTGAGTGAGGAGGACGCGGGGGATCCAACGTTTTAATGAAGTTTTGTAGTGTACGCAGCTTGTTAAACATCCAAAAACAACCCGCAAAGATTAAATGTGAAGATATGAGAGCATAAAAGCAATACTACATATGCGTGCTCTAAGGGGCAATGAACCCCGCTATAGAAATCCACGACGTCTGGATGTGTTATTGTGTAACGTGATTTTTTCTTCTGTCTTCCTTGCGATTATTCTGGGGGTTTTTGCTTTTTTGGCTACAAGAACACACATGTTTCATAGGGCGCTGATGTCTAGACAGCAGATTAAACTCGATAACATGTGGCTGGTGGAGCAATGCAAAGCTCCAAATTTTTACAGCAATATGAAGCAACACTCTACTCTGTGTGACGATGTTGTGCTAGAACAGACAGACTCCTTGTGGCTGCATGCCTTACGTGATGTTATTGACAATACTTACGTGTGTGGCGATATGCCATGTATAAATCGTATTGAACAAGCACTACAGTGGGTGTTTGGTAAAGGTATATTGTTGTTGGCGGCAGTTGCTGCTAGCGCCTTTTTTGTATTTCTTATATTTCTCAATATTGCTCGACATCTGCCGGGGAAGTCCCATGACGTCAGGTTTTACACCGACGCTGTGTCGTATCCTCTGCTGCACGAATCCGGCCCAACGTCTCGTACACAGCGTATAAAACTATAGAAAATTACTCTAGAAAAAATTCTTGGAAACTTGCTCATGTGTGCATTTAGTATATACAAGATATACCTATAATGCTGAAACATTGGGGTACAATGTTTGTGGTTTGTTTCTCATTGAATTTTTTGCAAATACATGCCCTGCACTCAAATCTTACAGGAGATGTAGACAGCTTTCAGTGCAATGTGTGTAACGCCTCTTATTACTGCAGTGCTGGAGTCCGCTACCCGTGTCCCCCCAACTCCCTCGCTATCGAGTATGCTGACCAACTACAAGAGTGCATTTGCAATCCGGGCTATGTAGCAGTGGGGGAAGGTCCTCCCAGGCAAATTCCTCCTACTTTCACATACGACTTTTACAGCAGCTTGTTTCCGGCATGCCGACACTGTCCTAATGATGCACAATTTCCCTTTCCACAATACGCTTTTGATATGCCCCTTCGATTAAAATTGTGGCTTGATTACGCAGCAAGCATTGGCGCAACTACTAATATTAATGCGATTGGTTCACGTGTCGGAAATTATGACGATTTTGGGTTCACTGGTGTATATGCAAATGGCCAGGCCACACCACCTAATGCCTTGTTTTTCAGACTACGACTTTCAAGAGAATACACAAGAGTAACAGTAATTTACAAAGCATTTAAGCAATACATACATTTGTACATCAATGATGTCCTACAGCAATCGTGTGGGTCGCCGCAAATTAATAGTTGGTCCACACCAGTTCCGCAGGAGTGTATTTACACAACAGCATATTCACCAGGTTCGATCCTAGAATTGAGAGGTAATGGTGATGTTGTTTTCATTGGTGAAAACCTGAAGTTTCTCTTTACTCATCCACAGATTCCCTTTGCGTGCGATCTCGGCTTGTCCCCTCATTGGTACTTGTACGGTCAGAGGAACACCTGTCCCGCGAACAAGGGCGTTGTGGCAAACAGGTCTGCAAGTGTGGAAGATTGCGTGTGTCTGCCGGGGTACGCCAGTCAAGGGCCTAGTGTATATACTGCGTGCTTGCCGTGTCCGGCAGACACTTACACCAAAGGTTCGAACTCAAGCCAGTGCACGCCATGCCCAGGCAACTCATCGCATACCAGCACGATGCAAACAGATATCTCGGCGTGTCTTTGCAACGCCGGGTGGGCCGGTATCGCCGCCACTGGATGTAACGAATGCCACGTCGACTTTTATTCGGATCGCAATAGTCTTAATTGCACGCACTGTCCTCCCGGGACCGCCACCTATGAGTATCCTCGAGCGTCGTGTCAATGCCACGCAGGTTACGAGCCAGCGTATCAAGTGACCAACGGAGCGACACGATGGTATTCAGCTACTTCCGAAAGCAATATTGTGCAGCTTCGTGGAGAGCTGGACTCGCCTCCAGCTCTCTACTCGCCTTGGGGTTACCCGAACAACAAAATTTATTTGAGTTATGGCTGGTTTGCGTGTGACGCTTGCTGGTGTGGAGGGGGTGCATGTGCATGGACAATAATAGATCTTGGGAAGATCGAAAGTGTGGCTGGTTTCGTAATTCAGCACTCATGCGACGGGGGTACTAAGTGCGGACAATATGTAAACAGAGTACAAGTGCAATACTCAGTAGTCCAAGATTCTGGATTTATAACAGCAAAGTCCTCATATGATGGGGGAGTCGATTTTTATCCAAATAATCATGCAGCTAAACCCTACAAGAATACATTCGACAAAACTTATCAGTTGTTTGCAAGTCCTGTGAGGGCTCGATACATAAGATTAAATCCAATGCTGCCTGGAGTCTACAATTCAGCTTTTTTCAGATCTGGGGTGATTATCTGGCCTAACCTCGAATGCTCATCGTGTCGCATGAATACTTTCAAAAACTACACGGGAACTCGTAGTGTGTCGTATGATCGTACCGCGCTTAGTGAATGCCAATCATGTCCGTACTTGTCCTCCACCACAGCCACAAACAGCACGTCGTGCTCTTGTAATGCGGGTGCATACACAGACACTAACAGCAGTGATGCGAGTGTGTGCCGGGGATGTGGGCTCGGCATGTATTTATCCAATAGCACCTGTAACAACTGTCTCGACAACACATTTGCGAGTGAAGTGAATACACAAATGTGCACGCAATGTAACAATGCTTCGTTTAATCACGATCATTCCCGCTCTTTTTGTCTGTGTAAATCCGGGTTCATATCGGACATTGTAGAGGTTAACCCACCCGATAATATGAGATACTTCTCACAGGAATTATTGGGCGCTTATTCTGGCATTCAATACTCTGAATCAAGACTTGACACAATTGGATCACAGGCGGGGTGGTGGCCTGCATTACATTCAAATGCCCCTGCCGGAACATGGCTGGCAATGGACTTGGGGGTTGTGAGACGAGTGTACGGTGTTGTGATCCAAAGTCCTGACAATACTGGTGGTTGTGGTGGCAGCCTGGTGTGTCCCACTGCAATTTCCGTGGAGTATTCACATTTCCGGGATACGGGATTTGTCAATGCAAAAAACCTGGCTACTGGCAATACTATGTTTTATCCTGTTGACATTGGTGAAACACAAGAATGTCTAGCACGACTTGGCTGCGCGTGCGCAAAAAGACGCAGTAACAACATTTTCATGGAACCTGTCATGACTCGGTATGTAAAAATTCGTGTCTGGAATTGGGTGTATAGAATTGCAATGCGCGCTGGTGTATTGGTTGTCTCCGATACTTGTTCTCCATGTCCTGCTAACACATACAAGGAATATGCCGGAACATCTGGTCTGACGTGTGATGCCTGTCAGCCTAATTCCGTGTCGCACCCTGGGTCTGTGAGTCAGTCGCAGTGTAACTGTTCTGCAGGGTCCTTCAAAAACGGCAGCACCTTGTGTCCTTCGTGCGCGGGCGGGTACTACAGTCTCACTCAGGATGTCCCTGAGTGCACGAAATGTCCAGAGCACACCTTCACGGATCCTGCTCTTCATCCGTGGGACACAGCATCCGACTGCCGTGTCTGCAAGCTCTGCAACACCTCGACGAACGCGGCTTTCACCGACCACTATGACGCCGCAAGGGGGGGCTTGGGCTGCGGAGGTTCTAGCGTGGAAGTCTGCACACAGTGTCCTTCCAGGTCGTCATTGTTTCTGCCTACAACGGAGAGTCAGCGGAACCTCGGCGTGAGCAGTTGCGTGTGTGATGCAGACTTTTACGGCAACGTAGGGACAGCCTGTACTGCCTGTCCAGCTAACCAAGTTCGCCCGAACTTGACCAATGTTAACACCACTTTAGCAGACTGCCTATGCACAGCGGGGTTCGAGCCCAATGCTTCCGCTGCTAATCTGTGTACACTGTGCCCTGTGGGCAGCTATAAGCCTTACACAGGTGATGATATGTGCACAGCGTGCGCGCCAACATTCACCACAAGTAAAGTAGGCACAAACAACGCATCAGGGTGTGTATGCCAGCCAGGGTACGTGTACGGCAATGACCAGTGCACAATATGCCCCGAAAACATGTATAAGGCTGGCTTTAACCTAGACACTACGTGCAATGCATGCACAGCAAACTCCTTCGGACCTGCTGGAGGCACAGTGCCGTGGGATTGCTCGTGCTCTGCGAATCATGAAGCAAACCCACTTTTGTGTGCTCCTTGTAAAACAGGGAAATACAAGAATGAAAGCACGACAATTGGCTTGTCAAATCAACTTTTTGTCGCTTCACAAATCAAAAATTTGGCGCGCACATGCAGCGGAGGACCTTGTCCTACGCAGGCAAATGGTTATTGGGACGGCGAGACTCGATTTCACCCAGACAGGGCAGTAGACGGAGATATTAGTGAGTACAACACGTTTTTATCCTCGCCGCAACACATAGGTTCTTGGTTAATGATCGACATGCAACAATCTGTGTCTGTAACAATGGTGCGTATTTACAACAGAAAGTCGTGTTGCCATGAGTGCTTGAACAATTTTGAAATTCGTCTAGGAGATTTAACTTTTAACAAACAAAATATTGCACAAAATCCTGCATGTGTTACAAATGGACCACATTTTGTGGATGTCAAGGACTTTCCTTGTGTGCTGAAAGGCAGATGGTTTACGCTGCAAATATTCACTGAATGTGGTTTAGGCATTAGAGAAGTCGAGATATATGGTACCAAGGAAGCATACACATACGAATCAGCCAACGAGTGGAAAACCGACGTTGTCTCGACAGGAACAGTACTGGGAAGATGCAGCGCATGCCCTCAGAATACAGCAACCAACAACACCGGTGTGCTGGCCTGCGAGGCGTGTGCTGCGGGGAAGACGACTGACAGGCGCACTGGACAGGTGGAGTGTGTGTGTGACGTGGGCACGGAGCATGGCACAGATGGGGAGTGTGTGACGTGTCCGGCCGGCCGCTACAAAGCCACAAGCACAGACAAGTACGCCAACCGAGCTTGCGTAAACTGTAGCAGCTGCGCGGCCAATCAGCAAGTGGCCACGCTGTGTAACGCAACACACGACGTCACGTGCAGGGCGTGCCAGGCAAACAGCTGGTCCTACGCCGGGAGGACAGAACTCGGGCCCTGCCTGTGTAACGCTGGCTACGAACTACAGGGGGTGCTATGCGTCGCTTGTGCTGTTGGGAAGGCTCGGCAAGTGAACAACAGCAACAGCATTGTGTGTGAGACGTGTGGTGCTGGAACGTTTACGTCTGTGTCTGCCAGCATCACCTGTGGAGTGTGTTCTGACATCTGTGACAAACCATGTGCTGAGAAAATATTCGATTTTTCGCCATACTATGGTGTAGCTGCATGGAAAGCGGCCGCTGAAGCATGGGGGATGACACACAGGTTGTTTGAACAGAGTGGGGACGGATTTGGCGTCGCTGGTCCTTCGCAAGCGGGGTGGGTGCAATTTGGGCTGCCTGGAAATTCGCCTCCCTTTAATAATCTCGAGGTTTCTTTTTATTCAACAGGTGATGGTAATGCGCTTTTGTATATCGATGATCAGCTGAAAGCAAGTGCAGGCGCATATGGTAGTTCAATGTTTCCAACAGTATACAAGCAGGTTGGTGTTATAACAGGAACATTAAAATTACTTGAATCAGGATCGGGAGGCATAGGGAGAGCACTTAAAATCACACTACGACGAAACTGCGAAAGTTACGTAAAGAATGAGTGCAATGCCTCGCGCGACGTGATCTGCCAGGAGTGCCAGACGTGCGGACTGGGGTTCTACGCCAACAATACCTGTGGAGTGAACCACAGCAACGACAGGCTCGACACACAGTGTGCTGCGTGTCCTGCTGGGTACCACTGTCCTGGCGGGAGGGTTGCTATTTCATGTGCTGACAACAGATGCGCTGCCAATCAGCAAGTGGCCACCCTGTGCAATACCACGCACAACGTCACGTGCAAGGCGTGCCAGGCAAACAGCTGGTCCTACGCCGGGAGGACAGAACTCGGGCCCTGCCTGTGCAACGCGGGCTACGAACTACAGGGGGTGCTGTGTATCGCCTGCCCCGTTGGCAAGGCCCGCCAGGCCAACGCAAACAACAGCATCGTGTGCGAAACATGTGCTGTTGGAACTTTTACGTCTGTGTCTGCCAATATTACCTGTAGCACATGTTCTAAATGCGCTGGCAATCAGCAAGTGGCCACGCTGTGCAATGCAACGCACAACGTCACGTGCAAGGCGTGCCAGGCGAACAGCTGGTCCTACGCAGGGAGTACAGAACTCGGGCCCTGCCTGTGCAACGCGGGCTACGATCTGCAGGGGGTGCTGTGTATCGCCTGCCCCGTTGGCAAGGCCCGGCAGGCCAATTACAACAATAGCATCATGTGTGAGACGTGTGCGTCGGGCACGTTAACAACACAGACAGCCACCACAGTCTGCAGAAGTTGCTCAGCAAATTGTGAACTTAATATTCCACTTGTCAAAAAAATAGCTGATTTTACAGGTACATACAGCACAACTGATTATTATTCTACTACTTTCTCCGGCGACAGTAGAATTTCATGGTTGGCGTATGCTAACAGCATTGGTGCAACATATTTTAATATCAATGGTGAAGGCTGGGGTGGAGTATTTGGTAATTTTGGAGCATCAGGCATAACATTAGGTTACATAGAATTTACCTTGCCTTCTGGGTACTCATTTGTCGAAATAGACGCGCCAGGTAGGGGGACGCAGGAACTGTATATTAGTGGTGTTCGGTATGCTTGCAACAGTCAATGTAAAGTTATTGCTCCATACATACCAGGGGATAAAGTACGGTTTTCTGAAGAGTGGGGCGTTATAACGTACGCAATCAAAATTTCGGTCTTCAGACTACCATCACTACCGAATTACGTACAGCAGGAGTGCAACGCCTCGCGCGACGTGATCTGCCAGGAGTGCCAAACGTGTGGCGTGGGGTTCTTCGCCAACAACACCTGCGGCGCGAACTACAGCAATGGAAGGCTTGACACACAGTGTGCTGTCTGTCCTGCCGGGTCCTACTGTCCGACGGGCCTAGGGCCACCGATCCCCTGCCCGAACAACGGACAAAGCCTTCCAGGCAGCATCTCTGACGACGCGTGCGACTGCGATCCTGGCTACTTCCGGGACGTGGACGGGTGCAAGCAGTGTTTCTTGGACACGTACTGTCCTGGCGAGCAAGTGCAGCACGCCATATCATGCCCTCCCATGTCCCGCACAATTGCGCGAGGAAGCACCATGCGCATGGACTGCCACTGCCAGGTGGGGTACTTTCGAGACCCCCCCTCTGCCGAGAACTCCTTCAACTGCTCGTTATGCCTCCCTGGCGACTTCTGTTTCAACAACTCAGCGTACAACTGCAGCGACGAGCTCATGCACTCTGAGCCAGGTTCGGGCTTTGTTGACAACTGCACGTGTGTCAGTGGTTATTATAACAATGGCTCTCGTTGTGAAAACTGTCCTGGTGGATATTTTTGTGAGAATGGCTTGCTCCTGGGTTGTGCAGAAAATGAGTGGACAGCTGGTCAAGAACGAGTAGATGTTTGTCTTTGCAAACCAGGGTTTTATCGTCCAAATTCCTCAGACTTGTGTGTTCCATGCACTGACAACTATTTTTGTGACGGAACAGACGACGCACAGCATGCTTGTCCAGCAAATGCTGTCTCCCATTCTGCGACACATGTTCAAGATTGTCTGTGTGACGTAAGCTTTCAAGCTATTTTCAGTAGTAACATGTCGGAGCCACACTCTTGTCAAAAATGTTTGAACTCAGAAACATTCAAGAGTAGTGTTGGAAATACTGCTTGCACGCCATGCTCTGTGTGTCTACCACAAACACACTCTACCTGGACTCAAATTGTATGTACGCCTGCAGAAGACTCTCTTTGCGACACATGTAGTGTGTGTCATAACACTAGTCTTTTAGAAGTGCAACCGCGAGCAAGGTCAGAATATGCTACTCACGCATGTCAACAGTTTTTCGACACGAGGTGTGGCAACTGCTCCACGTGCAACGCAAGCGAATGGGAGCTGACACCTTGCTCCGAGACAGAGGACGCAATATGTGCTCCTATAAATTACGGGCGTCAATGTCCTGTTGGATTCTATGCCGGCGGCGACACATACTATACGGACAGTAAATGCTTGCCATGTACTGTGCGCAACATGCCGTACCAAGGAATGTGGCTTCACGAGTTCACATCAGCAGGCGCAAGATATAACGACAGTTTGTCTTGTGAGCTCAAATGTCTGCCCTTCTCACGCCTTGCCAAAAATTCCGATTCAAGCTTCGGTTGCACAACATGTGAGACTGGAAACGTGCTTTTTAAGAAGTTTACACAACACCTCTTAGAATGCAAATTCGAGTGCTTGCATGGGTATGTAGTGCTAAATGGCGATTGTGTGCTTGGTCCAATGTCAGCAGACGAAAATACGTTCTGGAACCACTCTCTCAACGTGACACATGTGCAGCGAGAAGAGCAGCACAACAACAGCGGTAGTGGTGCATTCTTCGTAACAGTGAGCCACACTGCTCATGGCAGGTTTGCTGTGGTCGTAGGCAAGTCTGAGCCAACGTGCTCTGGACGCGCAAGAGTGGAGCTCAGGGCTCCCTCCCGCGCAGCATGCTGCTTCTCTGAGCTCTGGAGAGTATCTACCAGATCACAGCTAGGACTTGCGAGCACGGCGCCAGAATTGTGCTCTCGACAACACCCTCCGTGGAGTGAGCTCCGTAGCAACACACAGCTTGCTTTTGAGGTTTCAGACAAGAGGATTGAAGAGTTGGCAAATTGCTCGCAAGTCCAAGACGGACTCTCCTGTTCCTTGTATGTAAGCATTGTGGACACGAAGCTGGTGCACCACTTCTCAGTGCTGGTTTATCTGCAGCTGAAACGTGCTGGAGCATTGTCTGCTGTGGGAACACAGACATACGTGCCTCTTGACAGAGTCAGGGTTGAAGTGCAGCTAGCGTACAAGGAGGTTGATGGAACTCATGTGTTCGTAGTAAATAGCGATTTGAAGCCGTTGCCTGGAGCAGGAGAGACAGAAGTTGAGTTGGTTGGTACTGGACTTGTTCCTATACAAATTTCGCCTGAAGTCAACTGTTCTCGCATGTTTGCGAGCAAGAATCGTAACGTAACTTCCAATACATGGGCACTGGAGGGAGAGGGACCTTATGTAACAACATTTTTCAGGGATTTGAGGTCTTCCGAACTCATACACGACACAAGATTTATAAAGCTTTTCTATACTATACGGCTACGCGAACGTGAAACAGAATCATCATCAACAATCATGAACTCAACAGTTGTCAAGAACATAATGCATGTAGCTGTGTGGCGAAATGTCTCTACGACTCAAGCTGTGTGTGTGCAAGTGCAAGAGAAGCATTTACAAGTGAGCACAGGAAATGTTGTCAGCTGCAGTGGTCTGGGGCACGATGCAGTGGCATCAGCAACCCGTCTATTAGAACCCACAGATACAGTACATGGTGCTGTCGGCGGCCTCACATCATTTGTTGCAATGTCCACACACGCACACGTGCGTTCTGTGAACATAGTTAGCATGCTCTTAGCTTTCGCACTCCCTCCTACTCTGATTCCCGCAAACACAACACACATGCATATGGGGGTTTTAGATTTCACAGAAGACTTCCGCAGTGCTTGCCTTCAGACGCCGCTCTGCCACTTCCAGCACGCGTATCAAGGTTTGCAAAAAATTCATTTCATGACAAGCTGCGACTCGGCTTCGCAGGACGCAGCACGCGCATGGCTGACTGTTTCGCTTGGGGTGGTGCATGATGCTGCACACGTCATGGCGCTGTGCAACATTGTTGCCAGACAAAGTCCTCCTCACTATGCCTTTCTAATCACGCTCGTGAACACGCGTGCATTTCTCCCCAAATCATCACAGTGGCACGACTTGCAAAACCATTCAGCGCCCGTCAGTACAAGCAAGGTGTTTGCTCTGTTTGATTTTGTTTAGGAAAGTAAATTGTGCTAATGATGTTCATTGTCCAAAAATAAACCCGAATTTAAGAAGCTACTCGCTATTATACCTTGGAGTTCGGGATGATCTGTGATTCGTGACGAGGAAAGGCCTTCTTGTGGTCGTTCCAGCACAACGGGCAGTAGAAGCATGCTTTGCGCCAGTTTCCACACTTTTCGCACCCCAACGACGCCTCGTGCATGCACCCGCTGCACCAGTGGTTGCTATGGAAGGAGCATCCTAGGGTCCAGCATTGCCCAAATGGACTTGATCGATCATCGACTTTCAAGTCCCACTTGCATCGTTTGCGTTTGGGCAGGTGGCTTTTGGGGTGCCGTTTGGGCATGTTCTGAATATAAATTGTCTTAAATATGTTTATTGTCCCCGTCAGTACAAACAGAAATTTAAATGTTTGTAAAGAGTTGGAAGTTTGCAACACACCAGTGTGAAATATATATGAGCAGCAAATATATGATACCGAATTACCTTATCATTGCTCTTATTGTATTAATATTTGTAGTATGTTTCACTTTCTCCCTGGAAGAGGAAAATGAGGAAAAAGATTCTGCACCCCGTGGTCGCAGCAGATCTCCTAAAATTGTCTACACCATGCGTTCGGGTTCTGGCCTACGAGCAGAACAAAGTACAATGAACAGGTGAATGAAACAACAGTTCGCAGCAGGATAATACTACCAGCTCGCGTCTCTTCTCGCGCGCTCGAGTGCAATATAGCCAATGTGAGCACAACAAAAACCAGCAGAAGTCCAGAGCTGCGCTTTGTGGGACAGGGCCCTGACCAGTGCTGTACAACAAAGAAACTAACAAGAGAGCTCAGTATAGAGAATATGATCATGCGTATTGCGTTGTCTGTTGCATCAGCATTCTTTGGTTGACGGCTGTGTGAGGAGAAGAAAAGAAGAAGAACTGTCATGAGAAGTGAGTACACTATAGTATAGTCTACCGGAGCTGGGTCTGCGGTAAGGAAGAGAAGAGAGCACAAAAGCGTGAACACCTCTACACTGTACAGAAGCTCATATAGTAACATGCGCTGGTCACAAAATAATTCTGGGCCCCACTCTGGGTCTCCATTAAAGAAATCTTGATGTTGTAGACTGACCCATGTCCATGTGCTGCTTGCTGATATCAGAGTAAATGGCATAACCAGCAGCACGACGTCAATCTCTGAGAAGGACAAACTCAAGGATTCTTGTGTCATGCTCGCCGATACTTCAAGCGCCTCAGTGCTGTTTATGCTGTGTTTGAATGCACTTGGATGCAACATAACATTCACAGCATTTACAGTCCACATACTTTTGTGTTCCTGAAAACTCTCCGCTGTTTTTTTTACAAGAAGAAGAATCACCGGCTGGAAAATGGAAAACAGAAGCAGTGCTTTGACCAAAAACGAGCGCAGTAGTTCTAAGCTTGTCAAGTGTATGCACGGGCAGATCATACACTCCTCGCACATAAACACCTGTGAAACCTGTATGCACGCGTTGATACATTCTAGCAGGTTCTTACAGAAAAGCATTGCAACCATAAACACAATAACCGCAATTACATAGTGGTTATCAAACGTGAGCAGCATGTTAGCAACATCGTATATTCTGCTCGGTAAGGTCTTCACGTTTTGTTAGTATTTTTATTGAAAGTAAAGGGAGGGCTAAAATGTTTTGACCTCTACTTCTCACCAACAGGGACTCTACTTCTCACCAAAACTCTCCCCCAACCTGTGCATGTTGACGGTCATTAGGGTCGCGCCTAGGGAGTTTTATAATACCAGGGCAGGGGCTGTTGGGAGCGGGCGAGGGGCTGGTAAGCACGCTTCTGCCATGTGCCAGCCGCCCACAAGGTTTCACTCGTTTCATGCGACATTTCAGGCAACTCGGTCGACACCTCCTTGGCGGTTGCTTTCTGTCTTTGAAGCTTCTCACCCCCCAAATCGTTAAACCATCGAGGGGACTGGACTGTTCCAGACTTCATGACAGGAAGCCAAAAAGGTCTTGTCGGTGCCATCTTTCCCGCTGAAGACTCCTGCATCTTGCACCGGTGTTCGTGCAGATTGATGGATTCCATGTTTAGATCTTCGGCTTTGGTCGGTATTGCTGCTGCTTCGGTGGGTGGTGAGAAAACTTGATCGAGTTCCCTAGCATTCCTCAGAATGTGCTTACGTTTCTCCTTTTTGCGCTGCAGGCAAGCTGCGAGCTTTTTGTTTTCCATTGCTTTCCAGCAAGGAGGAACCGGAATATTCTTATTCTTAAATACTGAAACTTTCATGGGCATACTTGAACAAATCTCTCTCATGTACAAAGCGAATTGCTCAGCAACTCAATATATTCGAGCATGCTGTTTTGAATATGTTCATGTATTTTGGACTTGAATGGAAGTGCGAACCAAGGAAGGACTAGGTCACATTTCAAAATAAACAACGTTTGTTTCTTTTCATTGTCTATATTTGCCTTCATTTTGATTTTGAATGAACCAAGAAGAATAATGTTCGAGAATGTAACGTTTTCTTCGAGATCTTTGCTTGTTGCACATACTTTTTTCAGAATGTGTGTACTTAAGACTTTTCCTGGAATTATTCTTGAAAACCCTCTGGGCACAAGCACCATAGTCTCATATTCAATCAATCTACATTCAGCATCAGGAAACAAAAGAAATGTCATAGGCACTGGACGTGATTTGTCTTCCTCGTAGTGCCATTGTTCCATTTTCTGCTGATGCGTCCACATATAAGCTAGATTTTGCATTGTAGCAGGGCTTATGTCCCAGCTAAGAATTTTATCATTGCACTTGTTCTTTATAGTGCTTGTCAATGTAACTTCATTCTCTGCCCAGACAAAGCTCAAGGAAACAAAAATAAAAATAAATATCCTCTGAACTGATTTTATTTTGTTTCTTGACATAATAATAAACATGCTTAATACCTAGTCCTTCAATTTTCCTCCTCGTCTTCCTGCAACGATTAAATAGGGATTTCTACTCTCTGTGTGCAGCTTTAAACCCAGTTTGAGCTTCTTGATTGGCTGGCGCGATTTGATTTCGAGCAGCTGCTAGAGTGTGATTCTGAATGCCTTGACATTTATCTCTTCTCGTAGCCCTTCTTCAGAATCATTTCTGAGAAGCATTTCTGAATCATTTCTTAGAAGAATTTCCAAGCTTAGAAATCTTAGAAGGCTGTGTTTCCTCGTTATTTTCCTCCTGGAAAATGTTGATCTTCTCATATTCACTCACACACTCTCCGCTATTGATCAGATCTAGTGAGTCTGCGAGCATTTGGACTCTTTTTCGTCCACTTCCAGTGACTCTCTGAGAAGTATTGGATCCCGGACGAAATTGCCAGGTAACTAGCAACGTTGGATTTGTGCACATCAATCCATCTTCGTCTGAGTACGTGACTTTGTGTGCGTTGAAGACTTTGATAACATAGTGGAATCCAGACACTTCATCCATAAAAAGAAGCTTGTTGCTCACATCGCGCTGTCCTGCCATTTGTTTGGTGATTAACATCATTTCAAACACGACGTTGCAGAGAAACTCTTGACCATTTACATCCGCAACTGTTACCATGGTTTTCGGTGAGTACCACTGTAGAAATGGACCTTCCTGAGTGTTTTCGGAGATTGATTTTCCGAAGCACATAGTCAACATGGATGTCTTAGGCAAAGATTTAAGAGAATCCTTCGTGCTGATTGCAGCTTTGCATTTGTGAAGCATGTTAAACCACATTGCTTCTGCTAAGTCCACTTTCAAATGGACAACGATCATCGCGTCTGAGGTCATGCCATGTGTATACTCCTGTGGGGCTATGAGGCACTTAACAGCGTTGTGGCCAATTGCTACAGAAAGCATTCTCAGTGCACGATCCACGTCTTCCGAGTTTGTTGCTTCGAGAAGCACTTGCTCATGCATTAGCACTTTTTTGCCATTGCTGCAGCCACTGTTGACAATTTCAAGCAGCTGTGAGCCTGCTTCTCTGTAAACAAATGCGTTTGGGTCGATTTTACCAACGATCGGGCTGCTCTTGTTCGCTTTTGTAATCGTTTTCAGAGAAATGTGCTGGGCTGTCTCTGTTTGCCAAGAGAGAAGTTCCGATGTGCTGTCGAAAAAGCAATCATAAAAGTCGATGATGAGCTCGCGAGGAGCAGGAGCAAAACTTCTAACTTTAAAGCCGTTGCCTTTGAGAGCCTGATCTTCATTGGCTCCGCTCAGTTGTAGCAATATAGGTTTGTATGTGGCAAGAACTCCTGGATCGTTTTCTGACTCCCAAGTTCCAGCAAAAATACTCTTCTGCTCTTCAAAATTTTCCTCTCTAAGGAATATCGAAAAGGAAATTCCTCCCTTCAAGACAAAGCTCAAATCATCCTTATCATCAAGCTTTTCAATACGAGGACCTTTGTTCATGTTGTTGCTAACTTTTTTGAAGGACCAAAATCTCGTCTGTGCTTTCTCGAAAACAGGAGCAGCATTTTCGTTGTAAACCACGTCGTTCATGTCAAGTGTATAAAGCGGCTTCTGCTCTTCTCGCTTTTTGTTCTTCGCATCATATGGAGCCTTGCTCCAGCCGTACTGTTGGCCGTCACAGAGACCAACGTATATGACATAAAAAGAGGCCATGACAAAATCTTGCTGTTTGGAGTTCTCAGAAATCATTTTTTTGAATGCTTCGAGAGAGGTGGGCAATGGCTTCAAAGGGCACGCGAGAGCCACAACGTCCTTGCAGGAAGTGTGTGTCAAACTCCATGCTTGCCTTAGTATGCTTTCCTTATCAGTCTTGTCAGGGACTCTGAGCAAGTTGTAAACTTCCTCCGCTTGCATGTTGAATGGAACATCCTGCATTTTTGTTGTATTTTGTTTATAATTCGCAACAAATTAAATGTATAAATTTTTTATGAATTTGCTCGTGTTTACTCGTGTTTGTGAATTTGCTCGGGTTTGTGAATTTGCTCGGGTTTGTGAATTTGCTCGGGTTTGTGAATTTGCTCGGGTTTGTGAATTTGCTCGGGTTTGTGAATTTGCTCGGGTTTGCTCTGGTTTTATTGTTATCAATTCAGAAGGAGACACAACCAAAAAGATGACCATGCTCGCACATGCTCAGCATGTTCTTGGCCTGGAAATTGTTTTCATGCTCGACAGTAGTGATAAGGAATGCATACAGATGCATAATGTTGCAAGCATAGAACTCGGCAAGAAAAGGAGCAGCAACACAAGCAGCAGTGTCCCAGCAATGCTTTTTCCTCGTGGTTCGGAGTTGTATTCATTGTACACAGACAAAAATGGGATCGCCTTTGTGCGCACAAACGATGAAGACAGACTTTTCTTTCTACAAGAGCAGTGGACGGAGCTGCAGCATATCATATGCAACGACAGCATCGCGCTCGCAGTTGTTTACAGGAATAAGCAAGAGCAGCTCGTAATGGGCATTTACGATCTGCTACGAGCATCTGGAGTAAGTTACGAAGATCATAATATCTTTCACAGACAGAAATGTCTGTTCTCGATGTTCTCACAAAAAACCACATCGGCGCCGATTACAGCACACTGGGTGGGGGAGGAAGCAAGCTTGCACCAGCACATGAGCAACAGTGCATTCTTGCAAACTCTCCCGTTCGACATGGACTACATGCTTCGTATCAACGAAGCAGCAGGACAGAAGACAAAATATAATTTTGTTCTGCGCCCTCTGCTCATCCCCTCCCCGCTCAAATATTGCGACTCGTTGCCTAAAAACTAGCAAGGAATCATCCTTATAATTTTTGGGCCAAGCGTCAAAGTCAAACGTACACTGTGGGGGGAGGGAGGGAACTCGGCAAATTGGAAGCACTAGACAAGCATACACGTGAGCAAATGAGGAGGCATTACTAACTTGTTTGAGCAAAATAAATTTTTATTCAAAGCAATGTCAGTTAAAGATGCACACTGCACGTTAGAAGAGTCAGGGTATCTGCTCGAGCTGCATGTGGAATTTCGACTGCAGATTCTGGCTTATTTCTTGCAACGCCTGTGTAGATACAATAAACCAATCGGGCACTTGCATTACGTACAGATCAGGATTCCCGGGGGTTCTGACAAAGCGCCTGCGGCACCTGCAATTCTCGTGATTGGAATAGCCCTCCGGCTCCACGACTAGCAATAGCCCCGAATGCACGACGAGCCGCGCAATCGCGTGGAATGTTTCTTCACAGTTCTTCTCATGTTCAAGTGCCCAGTTGGTTAGTCGCTGTCTCTCCTCCTGTGTCAGCGTCGTCAACCCCTCCTCTGACAACCCTGCAACTGACAACCCTGCAATCAATCGTGTGAACTCGGGTGATTGTCGGTCCACACGCTGTGTCATTTTCATAGAAAATGTTGGGTGTGAATATGTTGTTCTGGGCGCCAGCTGAAACTCAATGCTTTGTATTACTGGTATCACTACGTGGCCGCCACTGTCTAAAATACCATGGACGTTGGAGTTCCAACGTTGCTCCACAACAAAGTGGGAGCGAGTGTGGTGGCGGATCAGCGCGCGTGCCTCTGGAGGCAGATCGACAAAGCGAACGCCTGCCTGGAGGTTTTGGACAGCAACTGTGTACGGGTTGATGCCCTTGCTCGCATTCAGCGCCACGCCCATGCGCGCATGCAGATCACGATGTTCATCACGATCGCCGTCCTCGGCAGACGACATGCACCTTTTTTCTTTTATATGTGGTAAAGAGTATACGGGCCGGCCGTCTGGTTCTTACGTTCTTCTTGTTCGAGCGTGGCATCTTTACCCCAACCCTGCGTTTCCAACCCTCCGTCCCGTCCGGCAGAAAACCATGCAAAATTCGCCCCAGCGAGGCGAATTAATTTCCATTTCCGGGAAGGTTTAGTTCAGATTAACAAAAAGGGGGGGGGGGGTCAGCCAAAATCCCCC